>Ga0065711_1041182_pt1 | contig 16354 bp, 9 predicted proteins | sample Hoacrofraction12_FD_59098 | JGI IMG/M metagenome (GOLD analysis project Ga0065711, IMG submission 59098) | Hoatzin crop microbial communities from Cojedes, Venezuela - Epithelial fraction 12 v2 (version 2) | ecosystem: Host-associated > Birds > Digestive system > Esophagus > Crop | place...
TTAGGAGGAGCGATCCCCCTTGCACCTGGCGCCGCAATAAACATACCTGCTTTATAACTCTCTGAGTTGTGAAGTTTGATTCCGCACGTCACCTCTGAGGGTGACGGAGCACTGGAACAGGCTGCCCAGGGAGGTTGTGGAGTCTCCTTCTCTGGAGATATTCAAGACCCGCCTGGACAAGGTCCTCTACAACTTACTGTAGGTGACCCTGCTTCAGCAGGTGGGTTGGACTAGATGACCGACAGAGGTCCCTTCCAACCCCTACCATTCTGTGATTCTGTGACTGTAACACTTCTTATTCAGAGTACGTGGGCATGCCTATGCAGCTGTATTACAAAGTTCAACTGTGGCTCACCCGCACCTGCACACAACTACTGCAAACAGCACAGAGCTCACTCCACTCAGCCTGGAGCGAAGGTTTGCTGTGCACTGAGGAGACAACATGTGCTAGCGCATCAGGGCTTCTTCGCATTGGCCTGACTGGCAGAAAGAAGACACTAGACAACATCATATCTTACCAGCTGTATCTGCACAAACAGTTTCAGTGATGTATGACACAAGCAGATAAACCAAGAAGTCCTTCGATAGTTCTACTTTTCTGTTTCTTCCCTCTCAATGAAGAAAACAAACTGTGACTAGGTTACCAGGTGAGCATTGTGTCAGAATTTTGTCATTGGAAACCATAACACCATATAGAATACATACAGAGGAAAAAAAAATAAACTGCCATGGTCTGAAACTACCAACCTACATCAACAAATTAGAGTTCTCTTCTCATTGAAGACCTTGAAGACCTGGATGAAAGCCTTGATCTCAGTAGGGGACTACTGTTATCTGCTATTATAAAAGTACTTTCTACATTGTTTTGAGTTTCACATTGAAGAAAATACTGTTGATGACCCCCTTCTCAAACTCACATCTGCGAGCATACATTCACATATGTATGTTGATCTTACGTCAGAATACGAAAGGACAATTCTTTAAGAGGCTTCATGACTTCTTCAAACACTGGAACATCAGAGACTGTTCATTATCTTTACTGCCAAGCTGAAACCTCCGAGGTTAATGTGGGCTTTGTTCAAAAGCTGAAATGAAAGTAATTTCATTTATCGCTGAGCAATTTCTCAGGTGGAACTGTTCTTCAAAGTATGCTGTTAGGGAAGGAAGGGGAGAAGAATTTGTCTCCATGTTAAGCAATTTTATCATAAGAATTGAACCTATAAGGTTTGCTTAAGAGCATATGACTAAAGCCACAACTCTTTTTAAGTATATATCACTCGTATGAGCACTGTGATTAACAATGCTTAAGTACCACAGGTGCAGACAGATGATAGGAAATCCTACCTGAGTCTCAAGACAATATGTGGTATTAGTGTGTTTGATTTCTTTGAGCTTCTGTGGTCTTTGCAACTAATGGCAAAAAATCTTAGAGAAATACCATGCAGCCAGTAAGCCTGTTCCCAAACTAAAACTACAGCAAACGTGCAAACTTTAGTGTTATTTATACTCGTGAGTGGTAGGGCAGACAATAAGCAAGGATCATCCATCACTATTTCTGCTCACAGAGGAAACCTACACTCTTTCAAAGCAAGTTATTTTGAGGTAAATGAAAGCAAAACCAATCCCAAGGGAGGTCTGACAACAAATACATTAGAGAAAAAAATCTAAGCAAGACAGAAAATGCAGTACATAGCTGTTCCCTTAACTCATTTAACACGTTAATAAAAAGGAAATTTTAAGATACTCAGTGATGAACAGCTTGTCCTGTACAGCATTGTTCAAGGGCTTGCCCTTCAATCATCTAATTAAAGTCAGAAGTATACTGCTGAGGATAAGCATCGTATTTGGCACTTGTTGTATATAGCATCTTTCATACAAGGATGTCACAGATTCATGAACATTAGTTAATTGCTGTTCTCGTAACTCTCTCACACAGTAGTATTAAGATTATACTCTTATATTATATAATATATATAATTCAATATTTTATAGATATTGTAAGTTACCTGTAAGTACCCTAGGTTATTATTTTTATCACCATGCAACCTCAGCTAGCAAAAAGTCACAACAAATCTAACAATTTTAGACTACCAGAAGTATTAGTCAACAGGCTTTGAAGTCTGCTCTCAGGATTCCAAAATGTAGACTTCAAGAGCTGCATTTGCCCCCTAGTATAGTGGAGAGTTGTTCAGAACTAGTGGCTGCTTTGATATGGAGAGCAACACTACTTATCATTTGTGTTTAAACAAGCACTGGATAGAGTGTTAGTTGATTCTTCACGTTTACTGAGCAAGATTTTTTCCTGCCTAAGGCTTGCAAGACAAATATATGATTTCTTATCTTCTGCTCGCAAATCCCTCCTACTTTTTCTGCAAGATTTCTTTTGTACCGTTCCAAAACCAGTGTGGAGATCAGATCACTACAAGTCTGGATTCCAGACTAACAGCATAATCAGAGGAACTGGAAGAAGATTACATTTCAGGACAATCGTATCTCTATGAAATGGACATGATCCTGATTCAAGACGTCAAAATAAAACTGAGTCTCTGCATTAACTATAGTGGATGTTTCTGTTGGAGCCATATGTGAACATGAGCTAGTTATGAAGCCCCTTAGCCCATTGTCTTCTCTCCACCTCTAGAACTACCTTTTCAGTATCCAGATGTGATGGCTCTTCTTTTCTTTTTCCTGTAACTATCTTCCACAGCATGCTGAGTACCCATGACTGTTTTCCTTCACAAGAAACAAGGTCATACTATAGCCCAGCTGTCTAGTTTGCAGTATCGTATGAAATCTTGTTCTGTTCGTCCCTCCTTTTGAAGAAGTCCACGTAGAAGCAACCAGGCTCAGGACCCCAGTCACATTCCTTTCCAGTCTTCTACACAAACCATGTGGTTTCGGAAGGAGGCACACTATATCCTTGACTGTGATCTTGTTGTTTCATACAAACAATGCTACCCTCTTTGCCATGTTCCTCTGGTCTTGGTGAACACTGTTACCTGCTGCCTTTGCAGGGCATAAAACCTTGTGACATGTGAGAAATTCTGTCCACACCATTGAAACCAAGCCCATGTATTAACGTTTGTCTAAACCCTGGAGAGACTGGCTGCTAAGCCTCATCTACGAAACTGCTGAACTCCAGATTATTTCATACAGAAAAAGATCAAAATATAATAATATTAACTTTAGAAATTTCACTGCTCTGTCATTTCAATCCAAAGGCATTTCACATTGAGACAGAATTGGTTTATGCTAAAAAGAAAAATGTATTCAATTATTACAGAAAATTTTAATGCTGTTTTGGAACCTGAGTCTTTCATTGCTTGTGTAGGAGGAACAGTGGCAATGAAGGAGAGAATGAAAAACTCAACACAGTAAATGTACAAGAAATTACACATCAGACATTCAAACTTTTGAACACACAGCTCTCCAACCCTATAACTTTTCAACAGCTCTACATACCAGTGTGTCCTGGGTTCAGCCAGGGCAGGGTTAATTTTCACCAGAAGCCAGGAGGGGACACAGCCAGGCAGGCTGACCCAAACTGGCCAAGCAGAGCAGGGTATTCCATACCATGTGCCGTCATGCTGGGTTCCAGTTGGGGAGCTACGTGGGGGGAAGGCACTTGCAGCTCGGGAGCGCACAGGGCACCGGGCAGTGAGAGTTGCTCTGTGCATTTCACTGTTTGTTTTGTATATTCTTCTTATCAGTATTGTTGTTACTGTTCGCTTTGTTTGCTGTTCTGTTAAACTTTCCTTATCCCGACCCATGAGTTTTTGCCTTTTTCTTTCCATTCTCCTCCCCACCCCAGCGGGGGCAGGGGGGATAGAATGGCCCTGTGGCCCTTTGGTGCCTGCCACAGCCAAAGTACAAAGCAGTGAAAACACATGCTTGAATGTATTTTTGGTTGATTCAGCAAAAAAGCTTGCAACGTCTTTTGCATGCCGTCATTTCTGTATATACCTTCAGATTCTCACTTGCCCTCTTGCTGCTGTCGTAGTATGTAACTATTTAAGATGTAGCTGATCTCTTTTGTCCCATTCATTGTCAAGAGCAGATTTATAAACAGCCAGCCAAGAAAACCTTGCACAGAAATCTGTATCAGATATCTACGATTTTAACCTGGCAAAGCAGTTCTGCACCCCTACTGACGTACTAGTGACTAGACTACCATCAGTCCTGCAAATGTTGTAGCTAAGTCCTCAACATATCCCCTTTCTCCCCCAAAGTATCTTACATGTAACAGGTGTGGAATACACCTCCAGAACACCAGAGACAAGGACTTTCAAAATGTACTTTTTCCACCTGCTCTGGGGACCATCCAAACATGCATCAACTCAAAGGCAAATACTTTCTTTGACAATCTAAGAACCCATGAAAATTCATAGCATAAAAGCAAATTCCACCATGCAATAAGACTAGTACTGGAGTTCCAATAAATATAGATCTAAATGTCTTCTTGTCTAGCCATTCTTATAAGCTCCTTGAAGACTGGATGAAACGTGGCATTCAGTGCTGCACTTCTCCCAGAGATCTCTTTGTAGTAGGCATGATCTCTCATCTCCATGTAGACTTCTGCTCAAAAAACCCTGCAGTGCATGTGGAAAGGTGAACTACTCTGAGAACAGGTATTTCCTTGCCATCAAAATGCATTCAAGATGAAGGCTTGCCTTTTAACAAATGCCTTTGAACTTGAATTGACTTCCTTTAAAGATTTCACAGAAAACTTATGCTCCAGTGCAATGAACATGGCAAAAAAATCACAGGCTGTATTGGTTCCATTTAAAGTTCAAAGGATAGATCTAGCATCCATTAATTATTTTCTAGTAAAACCAGAAATAAGCCTCTATGTCTAGACTCTTTTAAAGCAGAATGTTAAAAATTTTAAAGGCCACAATCACCTTACATTTGACTGATTGAAAACTGATGTTATGCTAGCCTTCTAAATAGCTTAGTATTTATGTTAATATATTATCATTACAGTAAATTTTACAAATTTTTTTTAATTGGTTCTTGTAAAATGGCTGTTTTCCATTTACAAACCACTGAAAATTTAAAGAAAAAAAAAAGGAAAGTATGCTATTTGTGCAGTACAGAACTGAGAATTTATAATGCCTTTCTCTCCATACTGCATATAACATTACCTAAAAACTATTTGTGGCTATGGAAGCAGAGCCCATTTTAGGCTTACAGAGGACAGCAAAGGCTCTCAATTTTCTGATGCAGAATACTTCTGTTACTTAATGTTTAAATGTAATGGGGTGGCTATTAGGAGGAGGAAGACAATACACTGCATATTGCACTCCTGGTTTGGAAATAAGAGAAAAAATATTTCACAGATCTTGCTGCAGGTATCGATGCTATCATCTTTTCAATTCATTATTGCCACTTAGCTAGGGGTTAGCAGACAAACAGCTGAGAAGACATAACATCTTGCTGCTACCTCAGAAATGAATTTAAACTAACCTTTTCTACATTAACCAACACTACACTGCCAATTTCACCATGTTAGCCCCAGGGATTTTTTACAAACATCTGGCCAGATCCACAAGGGCACCTCAGCCTACCACTTCAATGCTAGTTAAGACTGACTAACTGCTGACAGAAAACCAAAAAGTACTTTGTTCAATAGGCCAGTCCACACTCTTGCAAGTTTCACAGTCATGTCACAATTAAATCTCTAATAACTAAAATTTATTACTTATATATGGTAAATTTTATCATTTAAGGTAGCACAGTTGCAGGTTTCCATCACACTGATATAAACACAATCAAGAGTAACCCTGTAGATTTCAAGAGGAGATGAAGAGTACTCAGCACAAAACCAAAGTATTGAAATCAGGTCTCAAGAGGTTTGGCATACATTTTCTTACTCTAAATTTTGCTAAAAAGCTAAACATTATAATAGTTCACCATAATCAACCCAGGTGGAGACTAAAGAAGCATAAAGACACTCTGAGCTGAGTTTATCAAAGAAACCATGCAGACAGCAAGGTGAAGAGTGTTTTAAAGGCTCATTATTGCTACTTCCCCAATATCACACAGAAAGCAATAATCTGCTTATCAGCGTAATGTCATTTAGTATAAATACCACTATAGCACAGAGCAGGTAGCTGGGATCTACTGCACTAAGTGCAGTACAGTATAACAGACTGAGAAACCCTCCTCTTGAGAAGGCTGGGCAGCTTGAGACAGATTTAAAAACCAAATCAAACACACAAACGGGGTACGGTGAGGATCATAGGGTAAGAAAGGGACAGAGCATACAAGTCAGAAAAAAGTACAGCTAATAGGGAATCAGCAGTCTTCTTTAGTCAGCAACAGTAAACACAGCCTTGTGCTATGAGAGGAAGGTTTTGAAGACAGATTTTGGAGAACAGGAAGGAGATTTAAGGATTGTGATCGTGAGTTCTTCTTGCTGGAAAAGTACAGCAGGAGACTACCTGCCAGGAGAGTAAAAATCACCCATCCTTTAGCGAAGATTAATACATTTTCTATACATCTTGAAATGCCAGGCAACTCCTGTATTTCTATGTGAATCTTACATACAAGAAGCATGAATTAAGTGACCTAGATAAAATAAGAACTCACTGCAGATTTCTATTAACCCCTAACTCAAGTGGATAAACCAGGTTAATATTTTCGAATTTCACACCCTATTCCATTTATGGGCTATTCTTTATTAGCTGTGAAATGCTCCCCTTAAGCAGATCCGTGGATTTCCAAGACAAAGGAAATTAATATAGATAAAGAAATCCACACTGGAACCTTAATAGTTATTTGCACACAATCTGCTTTTGCAGTGGCTCTAAACAAAGGGTTGCAAAGGCATACAAACTAATCTGTCCCCTGTTTCAGAGGAATTTCGGGCATGCGACAGTTGTGCTCTTTCACTGTTGTCTTGAGAAGAGTCCTGCTACTGCTCCCACACCTGCAGAGCCACCAGTTCCCCTTTCTTATGCATTTGTACTGTAGTGATTTTGGCCATAAAACCACACAGTAGTTAAACACATTGCTTGTGCAGTGCAGTAAAACAGATAACAAAAAAGAGGTGCCCTATGCTGCAAGCCTCATAAAATCATTTCCTGTGGAAAGTTCTTCAGTCTACTTTGGCAGTTCTGTCCATTGCTTTTGAATTTCTGCTCTGGCTTGGCAAGGGGCTCAGTGTAGCTGTGAGGAGTACGCATTCACACCTAACTACACAGCAGCAGAGCTAGACATATACTGATACCGAAAAAGACTATCCTGGCTTCTCCATCAATAGACATATTGGAAAAAGAAAGAAAAAAACACTTGTGCCACTGGAATGCAGATCCAATCAACATAGGCGAATTTCCTTCCTAATTCCCCTGCTAAATAGCTATTATTCTGTAAAATTTGTGGTGTGCTTTCTCTCTTTGCAGCTGTGCCACTGTGACAATTCTGTCCATGCTCAGAGGTATAAGGAACTTGCATTCCCAGGAAATCTGTCTGAATATGAAAAAGAAAGTAATACTTAAAATTCCAGAGTGAAAAGTGAAGGCCACCATCCAGGTCCTGGATTTGTTGTACGCAGAGGACAAAGGAGAAGAAACAAACCTGGAGCTTCATATTTTAGATGGCACAATCTGCAGATGACCACTGTCCCATGCAATCTTGTACAAACTATTTCTGTCCTTGTGCTTCTCATCAACTCCAGCTGAAGAGAAGGAATACCACTTCCTTGCCTCCTAGACACCTCGTGAAGTGAAGACACACTGACACCTGTACCTGGAGGGATGCAAAACCACTCAGGTCCATGCAACAGCACTTGCTGGCAGCTTCCCAAAGAGCTTCAGCAAAGAATTCAGACTGATGAAATGGAGTTAGTGAATCATCTGTCACGCCCACAAGTTGTTCCACACAAACAAATCTGGAAAATAGCTGATAGGAGCACTGTTGTTGCCTATTCTGGAGGGAAGAGAGGATTTTTTTTTTAATTGTGAGCTTTCAATCTACTAACTTTTACTGGAATGAAATCTATCATTGAAAAGGGAGTTGGGGGAAGGAGGAGAAAAAAGAAAATTAAAAAAGCAGCCTTCCTAAGGGAGCTGTGAAAATGAGATAAGAGAGCTATTTATATGCATTTAAAAATAGTTCTAGTGACTGGAGCTCAGCAGTGTTGAAACAGATATGCATTATACTCAATCGACACATTTTATAGCTACACAGATGTTACTTAAGTAAAAAAATGTGTATCTTCACTTTGTTCTGGTTTAAAGCATTAATAAATCATGTTCATTTACGTAGAGTATTATATAGATTTCACATTTTTAAACAGAAAAGAGGTAGTTAGAATGTGCTAGAAAATAAAAAAAATCTGTTTTTCCCTTTCAACAGAAGCACTCCACTCCAAGAACAAACATTTTATAAACTAATATAAACTGGAGCACTACTCCATACTAACCAAAGATGGTGAGTAACAAGAAGAGGATTTTCAAATAAATCAAGCATTCCTGTGCTATCATCTATCATGAATGCCTACCTTTCATCCTTGTACAACAGCATCTATGGCTTTTGTTCCACAATCTGCAGTAAAATCTATTTCCACGTCAGCCATACTTACAGAACATAGCCGTAAGAGTACTCAGTAGCCTTCCTTTGAGGGAAAAACCCCATAAATTAGAACCTAGGATTACCTTCAACAAAACAAAGCTCTCTAACAAAAAATGTGCGTTTGTTTGGGTCAAATATTTTAGGGCCATATATTTTACTGAGTGACAAATTCACTTCTAGTTATGTCATGTATACTCCTGGATTTCTGTTTGTCCTGCGAAGACTCGTTTGCTCCTCAGAACAAATGTAACTGCTCACCTGTAAAAGAAAACCTTCTATGGCAGACAGGAAAGATCACATGAAAGTTGATAATTGTAATAATCCAGTATTTCACGGGTAGGTCTTTTGAGCAAATAAAGCACTGAAAAGCATCCATAATGCAATAGGCAACTCTTCCTCATGATGACAGAAAATCAGCCTATGTTCTCAACCATACACAGCACTTCAGTGTACTATAGCCACAGAATTAAGTCAGCTGACCAGCTAACAGCCACTGCAGCACAGAAAAGTAGTGGTGACTTGTTACAATTACGTGAGAAAATACAACCCTTCGTCCATGTAAAGTTGACAGGAATACAGGTGGAAAAAAAGAGGACCACCGAAGTAGGCAGCAGAGGCTGGAAATTTGCAGGAGTTCATTGCTTGATAAACATGTTAGTCTTTCTACAAGGTGTTTAGTGCCATCATAGAATTCAGCAGAGAATTATTATCCTATAAGACGGCTCCAAAACCATGTCAAAATTATACTGTTCTCTTAAGTTCTATATGGTGATATCGACTTTCTCTTTTTTTTTTTTTTTTTTAATTAAATACAGCCATCGTTCTTTATTTCTACAGAGCTTTTGCGTAAAGGCTATTTTCAGATCACACTACAGAGGAATGCTGTCTCTCCAGACATAGTTACAGTGATCTGCAAGGAAGGAGACAAGCAGACACACCAAGAGTCTAAAAAACACATCTGCCATACAGCTTGCTGGCACAAACCTACATTTGGAGCTGCTACAACTGACTAGTCTAAGGATAGAAACTGCCCTCATTTCAGTGCCCCCATCTTCCTGATTCAGCTCATATTTGAGGAGGAGACAGAAACAACAGACGCACATTTTTTTCTTTCTCATGGCACTCCCTCTTTCAGCAGCATCACACATTGATGCTCTTTTGTGCAACAGACACTTGGTTTGTTACTGTAGTGATAAGTAAAGCAACTGAGAAAGATTTTGAACTGCTTGGGCTTTACTTGCGCAGCTCTTATCGCCTTTGAATTATGCAGCAATAATAAAATCCTGTGTGGTGACGGTTCCTCGCCCGCTCAAGCCAGAAGGACTGCTTTCTTGAGTATCAGGTATTGCATTTTGCCTACGATGCTCAGACTCAGATTGCAGAAAGGTTTTCTTCATTAACTCACTTCATAATCCATTTCTTCCTTAATGAAGGGGAGAAAGATCATTTATTTTGAAGAAAATCTATACGTCATCAAATGCATATTATTTGTTCTTGGTTTCTCCCTGATTGCAAAGTTCCCATTAAAATGATTGAAATTATTTATAGAAAAGCATTCTGTCAACCCACCCAATAAACATCACTAATCTAAATAAACCATCCACAACAAAAATCCTTATTTGTGCCTGTGGCTGCAAGAGTCAAACAATGAAGAAAGGCACAATTGAATGGTTAGGAACCAAAACAAACTAATGGTCCTATTATTGTACAGTTGTGTCTTTTTGTATGCATTGTTAAAGTTAAGTGTAAACCAGATTGTTTGTAAGGACAAGATTTTCATTAAAATGCATATTATGTGGTTCTTACAGACTACATTTCAGTATGCATCATTATCAACAACTTTAATAACTCTTTCAATACAAATTACATATAATACAGCTAAGTGTTTGCTACACCAATGTACTTTTGCTAAGCTAAATTACTTTGCATAGACTTGGAAGCACAGCCATTTAGACGAAATAAACATAACATCCGACTATGTTCAAGTCTCCAAAAGAGAGTGCATTACTTGGTCAGAACTAATTTATTGGTCAGTAAGCAAGTGGTTAAAAAAAAAATTGCTTCCAATTTAAATATTTTAATGTTATTTGCACTTGAGAAATGCTCTCCTTTGTCATCACCAGGGAGTAATCTGCTGTTCTTACGCAAAGTAAAATCTGAAACAGGAGAGCAAAACTCCATCTATTATTTATTAGACATAAATTATTCCTAATCTACACACAGTGCTTAATCCCTGGTTCACAGAAATGCAAATTGTGCTTCAGAAACAATATGTTAACAAGCCATTTGTCAGCAGCAGACAGGAGCCCAAGCTCAATATAAAATATAGAACAAACACTTCAAGCTCATTCCAGAGAACATGCTGATTGAAGGTTTACCCTGAGCTGTACACAAATGCAAGATGGAAAACCGTACAAATAAAATAGTTCACATTGTAAGCTTGTTCATCAGTTCAAGGGTAGGAAAAAAATCAACAAAAATATGCTTCTATGATATGTTATATTTAGCCTCCTTACAAATAGCAAAAATATCCACCTCCTTGATTGACAGTGCTCCAGGAAGAATAAAAAAACCAGCAAGTTAACCACTGAAGAAACTGCAAGGCCTAAGCACTATTCTGCTTCTTTTTCCCCAACATCTGCCAAAAGACATTAATAAAATAAAGAGCTTATAATTTTGCAACACAAATGTAAATAATGCAGATATTTAAGAGCTGTAAGAGTAAAAAGTATTAAAAGAGTTTCTGAAGAGATGCTCTGCTTCCAGGCTTAAGCACCATGTTCCAGAGAAGAAACCTTTTTGCCTGTAGTGAAGCTATGCCTAGGAAAGATATTTTAAAGCCTTCTTCCCAAAGGTGGAAGCAAGCTAGACTAACTGAACAGCTTATCTGATCTACTCGGAATTCCTGTGTTCCTATGTGAAACATAGGAAAAATGTGAAAAACAGTGGAAAAATGTTCTCAAAAGCTTAACTTGAAAATGTTGGGGTTTTTTTTCACATGGGTCAAACAATGTAATTTCTGTGATATTCCATTGTCTCGTCAAGTTTGAGAGGAACATTCCCCAGCTTGGGAACAGGTGAACACATGAAATCTCTACCTTTCATGTAATGTGCTGTTCACTACAATTTGAGCAGAAACAGGATTTTCCTCCCTCCTATACACAGAGATAACACAGCAAAAGTCAAGTAACTAGGGAAAAACAGCTCCTTCCATGAACGATGCTGATGCCTCAACGACTGTTCTTCCTGCCTTCGTACTCCTTGCAGGTGCCTGACACTCACAGGAACATGCAGATATTTTCTGTTGCTATGATGAATTTAACTGTCTAGTTAGGGAAGCTGCACCAGAAAACTGGGACAAAGTACAGTGCAGAAGTAGGCGTCCTCTGTGAAATTCACCCAGAGACAATCCCAGTAGTCCTAGCTTTAACAAACAGGAAAGGTTGTATTCCCAGATACCAGAATAAAATGTCAGCTCAGGACAACTGCTAGGCAAAATTTTTTTGAAGGTATAAGCAAACACCCAGACTCCCCGGCTGTAGAAAGAGCAGCATAAAGTCCTCTGGTAGTGTACTATGACCAAAGGATTTCACTTGTCACCATGGGGGAAACAAAATTAAATGCATTACATCTTACACTGTGAGTATATTATAGTATTTGAATTAAGCCATTTGGTATTTGACAGCAGGAGGATATTCCTAGGGTGAAGATACATGTGCTGCCATCCTCAAAGGCCATTTTCCCAGCAGTTCAGAAAAATAAAGCTACTATATACCGTTAGCCAGGATGGCATACAGAGCACAGAGCTCCCGGAGGAATATAAGCAGTGGCAAAAAACTCATTTTGCAAGTCTATAAATAATAATAAGACCAAAGAATTTGTTTGCTTCTTGCTGAAGAGTGAGAGTTAGCAACAGGACACTGAAAGTCAGAGTGTTTGGTATCTTTTTAACTTTCACCTTCTACAAAATATCTGTGGACTGTGACGGGAAGGAGACATAAGCTCTCAGTTTAAACCAGTCTTTGAGTACTGCAGAAGAGTTCAACTACAGAGAACTGGCTGATGACACAGGAGTTAATGGCAGTTTCCTTTCCCTTCTCATTGAGACAGGAGAAAGTCCAGTAGATTTGAGCATCACAGTTGTATTTCCTGTCCTTAAAAAGATAGGAAGAGGAGTCACGATGCTATAGATGATCTACTTAACTTTCAGTGATAGAAAACACTGAAAGAAATATTAAAGCATCTATAAAATAATGAAAGAAAGAATAAGTAGCAGGAAAAAAATTAATAAAGAATGTGTAGCACCACACTAATTAATTTCTTCCCATGAAATGGTAACTTGCCTTGTGGATAGAGAAGTGTCTGAATATGTCATATATCTTAGCTTTCGTGCAACTTCTGGCATTTACGAGATGCTTCAAAGCAAACTAGGGAAACGTGGCCTGTATGAAAATACTGTACAGAAGTTCTTGTTGGAAACCACATACAGTAGTTATCAGTGGTGCACCACAATGCTGTAAGGACTCATTAAATAGATTACTGCTGCCACTCACCCCATGCTAAACACTATGTCGTTTTATCAGTATAAACATTGATAATGAAAAACTGGACATGAAATTGGTCAGGGTGGTGTGAATTCACACATACTGGAAAACAAAGGTGCATTTAGAAATTGGAGAAACACTTTGAAAAATACTATTTAATTCAACAAGGAAATGTGCATAATTTGTAAAGTAGTAGGGAGGAATAATGTGTCTGGGGGAAGGGCAGGACATGACGGCGAGGAGAACTAGATCTGTAGAAAAGACCCTGTGGAAAACAAGTTCATGAATTAGTTGTAACTTCTGTGAAAAACACCTTCACTATCGAGGGAAATATAAATAGGAGCATTATCAAGAAGACAAGTGAATACCCAAGTATTCCTGCTGTGGTCTGCATTGTTAATACCAAAGCTGGGCCCTGTCCAGTTTGGGGTACTCCAAGTCAAGAAAACTACTGATTAGTTGGAGGAACGAATGGATCTATGAAATACAAAAATATTTAACTCACTGGGATCTATAGCCTGCAGAAGAGAAGAATGAAGGGACAAAAAAAGCTTTAAATGGTCAAAAAATCTTCGAAGAACATTCAGTGAGGAATAAGGGAATAACTTCTTTGTTGCGTCTTCTGTGAATGAAATGGGTTTATGTTGCACATATTTAGATCAGAGACTGCGAAAAGCTTTCTAACAGTGAGGATAGCTAACAGCTGGAATAGTTGGACTAAGGAGATTTTTATACAATCTGCCTTGGGCTAATGAGCTCTCTATCATTTCAAATCAGCCCAGTACACATACCCCCAAAATCTCCAAATACCTGTTAAATCTCCATTCCCTAGTGTAATAAATGCCTCAGACTCTGATTTACTGCTGAAGATACTGTTATGGTGCAAAAAGGAAGCTATCATGCAAATGTTTGTGTATCTGGCAGAGCAGTATATTCTTGTGTCCTTTGTACTATATATGCATAGCCTGCATAACACCATTCAGCATAAGCCTGCTACCAAGTATATGATATTCATCACATGTGCTGTCCTCCCTCCATGAAATGCATTCTTAGATCATACTTTAATTTACGACATTTTCTCTTCGCTTCTGAGAAATGCCTGATACAGAAATATACAATGTCACAGCAATGACATTTGCTACTCCACAGAAAGTCAATTGAATTTCAATTCCTTTTAGTGAGGAAAGCCAGGAGAAGCCAATTATCGTTGCTTTAACACTGTGCAGTTTTACCTCGGGCATCACTTAGGCTTCAAACAAAAACATTTCAGATCCTTCTTGCAACCTTGCTCCTGATATGTTGCTCTGACTCCCAGTAGTAGTATTGTATCAAGGGAGGGTTGCACTAAATACGCTTAGCCATGTTGGTTATCTTATCAAATAAATATAATACTCTGTATTCTAAATATTATAAAAAAAAAATAAATATTCAAAATTTTGTGCTGTTTGCTCTTTGTTTTACAAACTATGCTGCAAAGCATTGTACCAAGTTCTCCCTGTCATAACTTATTAATGGATGAAGCCAGTGTGATTCTTTACATTTTGGACCTAATTACCTGATCTGGAAGAAATCAGAAATCTTGGCTCTTCTCTATGTCAGGATGGGAGACTGTCAGTATGCTGTGAAAGCTGCATGCACAACAGCTACTCCCATGAGTTTATGGGATCACGTCCTTCACTTGCATTTGCTAAAAGCACAGCATTACTGAGAAGCATTTCCAATTGTCTATTGATTGGCTCAGCTTCCTGCAATATCGAGAATGTAGTTCTGAAAATGCATAGCAAATGTGCTCCCTCAGTTTCAGTTCATCGGGATGTGTAAACAGCTGGGCTCTGTCAGCAAAGTCAATGCCATTCTGAGTTAGCTGAGGATGGTGGAGCCACAGTCTGAAAGTAAGCTCATAGCAAATTAAAAGCACAGCAGCTGAAACAGAAAACTCATTTTAGATCATTATGATTTAGAGCTATCACTGATTTGAAGCAGACAATACAAATCACAGCTTTTTAAATGAAATCGTAATGGCAATACAATGGGTTTCAAGCCAAGATCTCAATTCTGCAGCTCACACTGTGAAAATTATGAAAGAGCTTATGCACTACCCGGGAAGCAAAGAAAGGTGCTATGTTATCTTCTCAACAACTGTTCTAATTGCAGACATATCTATCTCTCTCTCCCTCTCTCTCTCTCTCTCTTTTTCTGCTTCTCTCACGTACAGTTGTATGATTTCCAAAATTTGCCACTATGAGGTGACAGCAGCAGCTTTGCCCTTTTCCTCAAACATGCCTTCTCTGGGCTTGAGGCAACACTGATATTCAAAGAAACATTGGCTATAGCTTTCCATGTATACAGACTACAGACTTTTAACTTGTGAAGCACTGGTTTTTATTCAATCAATGTCTGATCTTCATATATATGCTGCCAACAACCTTCAAACTAAGATTTTTACCATTCCTCAAGAATTAAGCAGGAGCAGGGGATTTTAAAGTAGAAATTAAAGGAGTAAGTTGTGCCATTACCATTAACTTTCTTAAGAAGTGAACACATGAACAAAGGCAGACTGAAAAAAATGTCACAAAAATTTCTTATGGAGCAATTTTTCAAGCAAAAATTAACGGACATTGCACTATTTTTAACACCACAATTCACATCCTAGCTAAATGAAAGGATTATCTGTCAAGAGGCTATCTAAATATGTCAGCCAATCACAACTTTCTCATTCTTCAATTGAAAAGTTAGAATAAATGAATGTCCCTCCCACTTTTGTTTATTGTGTCTGTTGACTCAGCAATTTCACACCAAGCAATGGCTATCTCTCTCAGTGACTTTGTAAAAAATCAGGCTAACAAAAAAGTGAGAAACAGTCTACAGTATAAACTGCAGGGGTTTATACATTTTGAACAATTTTTTGTAGACATTTAGGGAAAAAAAAACATATTTCGAAGTATATATACAGTGTTGGGAAGAAAATCACAGAATCACAGAATGGTAGGGGTTGGAAGGGACCTCTGTCGGTCATCTACTCCGACCTCCTGCTGAAGCAGGGTCACCTACAGCAGGCTGCACAGGACTGCGTCCAGGCGGGTCTTGAATATCTCTAGAGAAGGAGACTCCACCACCTCCCTGGAGAGCCTGTTCCAGTGCTCCGTCACCCTCAGAGGGAAGAAGTTCTTCCTCATGTTCAGACGGAACTTCCTATGCTTCAGTTTGTGCCCGTTGCCCCTTGTCCTGTCGCTGGG
>Ga0065711_1041183_pt1 | contig 16351 bp, 24 predicted proteins | sample Hoacrofraction12_FD_59098 | JGI IMG/M metagenome (GOLD analysis project Ga0065711, IMG submission 59098) | Hoatzin crop microbial communities from Cojedes, Venezuela - Epithelial fraction 12 v2 (version 2) | ecosystem: Host-associated > Birds > Digestive system > Esophagus > Crop | place...
CTCAACCATTTCATGGTCACTGCAGCCGAGTCTACCTCCAACCTTCACATCCTCCACCAGTCCCTCCTTGTTTGTTAACACGAGGTCCAGCAGCGCGCCTTTCCTTGTTGATTCCTCCACCACTTGCATCACTCTCTGCCCCTGCTCCAGTGTGGGGTCCTCCCCATGGGAGACAGTCCTCCATGAATTTCTCCAACATGGCTCCTTCCCACAGGCTGCAGCTCTTCACAAACTGCCCCAGGGTGGGTCCCTCCCATGGGCTGCAGTCCTCCAGGAACAGGCTGCTCCAGCGTGGGTCCCCCACAGGGTCACAAGCCCTGCCAGCAAACCTGCTCCAGCATGGGCTCCTCTGTCCACGGGGCCACAGGTCCTGCCAGGAGCCTGCTCCAGCACGGGCTCTCCACGGGGTCACAGCCTCCTTTGGGCTCCTCCACCATCTGCTCCACCATGGACTTCCACCAGCTGCAGGGGAATCTCTGCTCTGGCACCTGGAGCACCTCCTCCACCTCCTTCTTCACTGACCTCAGTGTCTGCAGAGTTGTTTCTCTCACACATTCTCACTCCACTCTCCAGCTGCAGCTGCCGTTGTGCAGAAACTTTTCTCCCTTTTAAATCTGTTATCCCAGAGGCGCCACCACCATCACTGATGGGCTCGGCCTTGGCCAGCAGCGGGTCCGTCGTGGAGCCAGCCGGCATTGGCTCTATCAGACACGGAGGAAGCTTCTGGCAGCTTCTCGCAGAAGCCACCCCTGCAGCCACTCCTGCTACCAAAACCTTGCCACGCAAACCCAATGCACTCACTCTCTGGTGGGAAGAGGCAGTGAGTTTGCCAAACCCGGTCACAACAGTCAGCAGGCAAACGGGCAGATCCTTGATGTGTCCCTGGTTCATTCCTCTGCAAGTGCGCACCACGGCACCTCCAGCCATGCACCTCCCCACCCTGCTCACAGCCAGTGCTTACTTTTCTTCTAGTGGCTGCTGAGCCTTTAGCACTTGGGCTCTCTGCAAAGGCTTCATGGCACTGGAGGATGTATCCTCACGCCAGCCAAGGCTCAGGCTGTTTGAGCAAGTTGCAGTTTCCTCCTGTTACCCCAGCACGGCCCTGAGGTGCCAGCAACCAGCATCTCTTCTCCAGCGCCTTTTCAGACCACATTTCTCCCATTTTTCAGTCCACCCTGCCCTGACCTTTGGGTCTTCCCATCCCTGTGTGCACCCTGCACTTGCTAAGAGCAGCATCACTCTGCCTGACCGAGGAGACCACGCACATCAAAAGCTGCCACCCGTCAGAACCGCTTCGCCACTGGCGCTTCCAGAGAGCTCCTGCCTTGGCCAGGAAAAATCACTTCAGGTCCGCAGCACTTTCCTGATAACAGAAACCCTGGCAAACAAGCCAGCCCCCAGCCAAGAAGCATGACTGCTGTGGGAACAGGAAACTAGAGGAGCATATTCCCCTTCCATGCCAAAAAAAACAGGCTCCTTCCCCAGCCAGCCATGCAAATTTAGCCTAAGGGTTTTCAAAAATGACCAGTGATTGTGGGTGCCTGAGCACAATGCTCCCCACAACTGCCGTTCTTTCCAGAAAACACACGCTTCTTGCAATCAGGGAGTCAGCCTGAAGCCTGACAACCATGGAGACCCCAGACCACCTCCAGAACCACCTCGGCAGGCCTGATCCGTGAGAGCCGAACAGCTCAGCGGGCAGGGAAACCCCATAGCATGCAACCTGCTCTGATCATCCCGCCATCCCAGCTGTGTTCCATCAACCTGTTTCCCCAGCTTCCTTTCATAAATCTTGCGATTGCCACTCAAAACTGTCGAGGGTGCTCGGCAAGCAGGGGCCTGGTGGCAGAAGCAAGGCTCCATCCATCATCCCCTCTCCCGAGTCAGCACCAGCTGCCTCCCAACAAATGCTTCTTCAGAGAGCATCCTTGCAAAGCACGAGGTGACCCTTTTAGGAGAAAGCTGCCCAAGGGGTGGCTCAGGTAAAGGCCCAGGAGGATGCACCAGCTTTTGGAAAGGTCTGCCAGAAAGCAGACACTGCTGAGCCCTGTCTTGGCTGAATCCATCCACCTGTTAAGCGTCATCAACTTCGCTCCGGCCCAGCCTTGCGCTTGGAAACACCTCCCTGTCTGTGCTCGGGAGACTCACCATAAAAGACCTTCAAAGCACCTTGAAAAGTAGCTTTGTAAAATCGGCGTGGTAGCGGTGGAAACACACCACAGCCCACGGCAGTGGCCTCAGCTCCGGCGCTTCCCTCCCCTTCCCCTCGTCCCGCCTTTCGTGGCATGACAGGGCACGGGCTCTGCAGGGCAGCTCCGTGTTTGCACAGCGCTTGCTGACGGCTGGGACCACAGCTAAGCAAACACCTGCCAGCAAGCCAGTGCCCACTCACGGCTCTGGAAGTGGAAACCCAGCACGGGTTGTCAAACAAGCGTGCTCTGAATAACCCAGGCCCTACCCCAGCTTTCACAAAACAAATTAGTCATGGGGCACCAACAAGAGCAGTAAATTGGTCACAACAGGAGACAAAGTTTGCAACTGAGACTGCATTCTTATGTGCCGGAGACACCCCTTTCCTTTGGATCCTGCCTTTCTAGACCCCTCAGAGGCAGAGGTGCTTTGCATTTTGCTTTAGATACCAACTGTTGCTCAAGAAGTCAGAGATCGCTAACACCCAGTCCCAAAGAGCAGCCCCAGGCTTTCCAGTGAAATTTCAAGGTGGTTTTGTCCACCCACATTGGCCACAAGGGTCTGTCTTTAGCAGATCATAAAACGTGACCCAGAACATTTGCAATGTTTGACCGTACAAACAAGGGCTCCAGTATGGGTCAAATGTGCCTTTAAAGGTTTGGATACTGGGGGCTTTCACAGAATTATAGAATCATCAAAGGGACCTTCCAAGGTCATCTGATCTAACTCCCTGTAGCAATGAGCAGGGCCATCTTCAACTAGATCATGTTGCTCAGAGTCTCTATCCAATGTGACCTGGAACGTTTCCAGGGACGGGTCATAGACAACCTCTCTGGCCAACCTGTGCCAGTGTTTCTCCACCCTCATGGTCAAAAATGTCTTCCTTCTATCGAGTCTGAATCCCCCCCTTTCAGTTTAAAACCATGACCCCTTGTGCCATCATAACAGCCCCTGCTAAAAAGCCTGTGCCAATCTTTCTTAGAAGCCCCGTTAAGCACTGGAAGGCTGCAATAAGGTCTCCCTAGAGCCTTCTCCAGGCTGAACAGACCCAACTCTCTCAGCCTTTCCTCACAGCAGAGGTGTTCCAGCCCTCTGATCATTTTTGTGGCCTCCTCTGGGCCCACTCCAACAGGCTTTGGGGCATTGAGGAGTTACTTTTCCTCTGAAAGAGGAGGCAGGAGCTGGTGGATCAACCACTGCTTTGGCAACGTGAGGAGCATTGTGAGCACCGCTGGGATGACGTGCAACCCGGGCAACTTTTGCCAACACAGATGTATCCCCTACAGATGATGTAAGCTGGGTTAGCAGTGATCACAGAATCACAGAATGGTAGGGGTTGGAAGGGACCTCTGTGGATCATCTAGTCCAACCCCCCTGCCAAAGCAGGGTCACCTACAGCAGGCAGTTCTGCCAGTCCTAAATGCACATATTTCAAGGCCTTTGCTGAGATACGATACCATTATCTGTCACCAAAATGGACCTTTACACCAGCAGACATCTGCAGCACAGGCTTGACCTAGGCACACATCTGTCTGCTGAGCACAGGGGCGTTGCCTTGCGAAATACTAGCAGGTTGGTACCTGCATGAGGGCTTGTTTATGAGTGGGTTCATTCATCATCAGCTAACTTGGCACTGTTCTGTTTGCAGAAGGCTAGCCTGCAAACGGCAGTGTTTTACCCAGGGATGGAGGAGCTGAGAGGAGATCCCATACACAGCAGATTGAAGCTATGCACAGTTTTACATCTTTTCCAAGGCAAAAAGGAAAAGGAAGGAGCAGCAATACGGTACCTGACAACGCAATAGCAGCAGATGAAACCAGAGGTGCTGCAGGGGTACCCCTACGGAGTACTTCACAAGCTACCCTGCCGTGGGAGCTGGCTGGGGAAGACAGGGCAGGAGGATTACAGAACTGCTCATCAGCAAAACCAGAGACCAGCTCTCCATAAACATTGCCAGGCAGGGAATAAGCCAGTGAGGGGCTGCATCCCGCAGCAGGGCCAGGAAGGGGGAGCAGGACCTTCCCATCCTCCTGGTGCGGCAGAGGGGCTGGAGGAGCTCTGCTCTGCTGCGAGCTGACATGGGCTTTGGCAGAGAAGACACCTCCGCCCTAGGGAAAATCATGGATACACACAGCGAGGAGAGCGCCCTGGCCCAAAACCATTTACATGCGCAACACACAGCAAGGGGAAAAGCAAGGGCAGGACGGGGCGTGGAAGGAACAGGCAGAGCTCTGGCACAAGCAACCGATGCGGCAAGTCGAGTGTGGTCGAGCTGTTGTGCTGGCAAGTCTACAGGATCCCAGTGTCAAACCATGCATTCGAAGCGGAGGCAGATAGGCACGAAAAGTAGGAACAATCCGACTACTGAGGAAAATTACAGCTATCGCTGAAGGTGGATTGGGCGATTCCAGCATCTAGAGGATGATAAAACACAACAAAGAGAAGCTTAAAAATTAATCCTTATTTAACTGCTTCTGAAACCTGTCAAAATCACTGCCTGCATCTCATTTGCTCATGGACCTGTCCGCAGCTTCTTAGGCTGCAGGGGTCACAGAAGCAACAGAAAGTCCTGCTTTGTTCTCAGGTTTGAGATCTGTTTTGCCCACTAAGTGCTTTCAATGTTTCCAGCTTAGGCGTACTCAAAAAGCTCTTCCAAGCAGGAGATGGGTGAAGTATTCCACCTACAGCCTCTCTCAGACACCAGCACCAGGAAGAGAGAGAGAAATAACATCACTTCAATACAGCAGATATATCCCAAAACCAGGGATGCTGCATACATGTATCTATCCCGTAGGACACACTGTGCCTCCAAACACTGGATCAATGGGCAGCAGGTAGACAGCATCAGCCCAGTGCCACATCTCTGCCATGGCTCGCTTTCAAGTGATTCAGAGAAAAAAACTGAAAAATAAGTTATGAATCTCCTCCACAAAGCCTCGGACCCACTTCCAACAGCTGGAGAGGCCAGTAGGTCTTGAAGCAACAGATTTAACACCCCATCTGACATGCTCCTTACAGTTGTCTAACTACATTGTTGTCTAAAGTTGTCTACAGCTACCAAACTGCCTGAACATCCACTTGCCTTTCCAACCTTGATCTACTTTTGGTTTCCGCAATATCTGCTATCACCAAGTTTGTTTTACTTACTGTGCATGTGATTCACCCGCACTTTGCTGTTGGAACGTGCATCCAGCCTTCGTCAGAAGAGAGGATGGGATGACTACATTTGCTTCCTCTTATTTCTCTTTCCCCATCAGGAGTTCCCACGAGCATTTCACATGAGAGAAATAATCCAGCAACCCTGCTCAGAGTAGGGTCACCTACAGTACGCTGCCCTGGACCATGTCCAGTTGGGTTTTGAATATCTCCAAGGATGGAGACTCCACCACCTCCCTGGGCAAGCTGCACCAGTTCAGCTACTTGCATGGTAAAAAAAGGGTTGCAAGTAGAATTTCCTGCATTTCAATTTACTTCTCTCATCCCACCAATGGGCATCACTGAGAAGAGCCTGGCTCCATCTTCTCTACTCCCCCATCAGGTATTATACACATTGGTAAGATCCTCCTGAGCCTTCTCTTCTCCAGGCTGAAGAACCTCAGCTCCCGCAACCTCTCCTTGTATGACAGAGGCTTCAACCCCTCTGTTATGTTCCCTGCCCTCCACTGGACCTACTCCAATGTGTCCATGACTCTCTTTTACTGGCAAGCCCAGCACTGGACACAGCATGCCAGATAAGTCTCGCTGGGGCTGTGTAGAGGGGAATAACCTGGTCATTTTTGAATGGCTCAGTTTTCTGATTTTGCTAACCGTTAGAGTTAACAGCAGCTGCTACGAACTCTCTATTGAGCTAGGAAACTGCCTTCCCAATGCACACCTTGGCCAGAATTGTTGGGCCTTGGCATTTTTTGTGAACACAGCTTTGTTTCCTACACCAAACAGGGGCACTTTCAAAAATTTTATCCCATCTTTGTATTTTCTTCAAAATAAAAAAGCATTTGTATTCTTGAAAACAATAACAGGTCCCACCACTTGTCTAAACAAGACACAGAAAGACAAATAGAGTAAAACACACAGTTCTGGGATTATAAAAGCTGAAAGCTTTTTTCCTAGGACTAATTTTTAAAAAGAAACAGTCCCACAGTGAACAAATGCTGCTTCAGGATGGGTGCCTCTGACCCCTCTCAGTGGCCTCAGATAGTCCATTTCTCTGTACGAGCTTCCACACTTTTGACCAGGCCTTCTCCCAAAACCTCGAAGTCCTCCAGAATTGCCTCTATGTTGGGTACGCAGACCAGCTCACTGTTCTGAGTTGTCACCATCCTTCCTTTCATGCTGGAGACCTGCAGGACACACACGAACATTGCGCAAATGGAAGCACCCGCTCAGAGCAGCTTTACAACCTCTGCAAGCCCCAAATAGCAGCAAATTGTTCTCCCACCTTGTCACATCCAACACCTGCCACACCACTACATCCCATTATCGAAGCTTCACTTCTCAACACCATCATGGCTCATTACAACAGCTAATAAACTGCAAGAGTGGCCTTTTCAGTCCCTTTTAGGTTTTACCGTGGAGACACAGACCAAGACGACAAGGCGGGAAGAGAAGCAATGGCCAGGGGGATGGTGGAGATGGGAAAAGAGCGTGTAGGTGCATGGCGGAGCTTGAGTGAGCAGAGCAGACAGGCTACGTGACAGCGACCACAATGTGGTCCCGAGTAAGAGCTGCCCGGGCTGGGGTCCGCTCTGTTGTTGGGTGTCAAGACCTTGAGAGGGAAGACCTCCTTGGCTTCACCAGTAAAAGAAAACCCTCATGTTTAATCAAGCCACACTCTGCTCAGATGCAAGCACTGCCTCCTCTCATTTCACCACTCTGAATAACTGGGTTTCACAACTGCAGCTAGGCTGAACAGCCAGTGCCCTCTGGCCAGGAAGAGAGGGGAGATCAGTCACCCAGAGACTGACAGCAGAAGAGCCTGGGCTGCCAACTCCGAGCCATGAGTCACTGGTTTCTTTGCGTCTTTCCTTCATAGAAAGCAGCATGAATCACTCCAGCGTACCTCACACCTAGCTTAACCACCCTCTAGAGTTTGCCAGCCCACACAGTGTAGCTGGAAAATATCTCCACACATCGATAGGACTTGGGCACTATGACCCTAGGCTTGTCACTTCCGCTTCTTGCGTGTTGGGTATTTCTTGGGAAGATGCCCAAGGCCACGAGAATGGGATAGTCTGCTGCACACACCAAATGTCACAGAATCACAGAATCACAGAATAGTAGGGGTTGGAAGGGACCTCTGTGGGTCATCTAGTCCAACCCTCCTGTCTTTGGCAAACAAGGCATCGCCCACCTCCCAGGACGAGACCAGAGGAGAGAACCTGGGACAGAGACCTCTGTTCTGACCATGATCACGGTGCCGGGGCTTGTCCAGGGACACATGTTCCCTTCTCAGCTCTGCTGATGACTGAGGGCACTGTGGCCACAACCCTGTCTTGGTTTCAGACTTTCTAAAAAGGGACAGAAGTATGAGCTCCATTTCTCAAAGGGCTTTGGGGCTGATGAGATTTAGACAACACAATCACAATGCAGGTAAAAAGCCCTCCCAGCTTTCCAGTCATAAAGGTAACATGAAGCTTAAAGCAGAGGCAAGAACTCACCTTAAAAGGCTGAGGCTGAAAGCTCAAAGGCTTCCACAAAACTGCAATCACTTCGCCACCATGCTTGTCGTAGAAGAACAAGGCAAGATCACTGAAGGCATCCTGAATAGAAAACAAACAAAGTTTGTGCCAGACGTCCCAGAGCCAGAGTCCACCCTGGTTGAGTCTCCTCACACAAGGACACACAGTAGCTCCACACCAGCCAGGACTGAAACTGCAACTCTTCCAGTGAAGTCCCAACAAGGAAAGCAACTGACAGCCCATGGACAAACCCTAAGTGCCTCCTGCTGCCTCTTTTCCCCTAGCCTTGATGGATACGGTGCACTGCCTCCAAGTTTCATCGCTGGCTACCTCTTACTGTCCCAGAAAGCAGAAATATGATCCACCACCTCCCACAGGCCTGCAAGAGTGCCCAGAAATCAGCACCCAGATTTAGCACATTAGACCTCCTAGTTGACAATCCACCAAGTGTTCCTCACCACGGTCATGGGGGACCTGCTGCATCTGGCACTACCAAGCTGTCCTCTCCCAGCATCCAACAGCCATGTCCAAGACTTCGCAGTGCATCAGATGGCAAGAGGTGGGCCCGCACAGCAGGCAATCCCGCCACAATAAACTTCACTACACGGCAGCAAAGACCAACCCCAGTCAAGGACCTTCCACTGGAGGCCAGCATCGCGAGCTCTGAAATGCATGCAACAAAGGTATCAAATCTCCTTCTTCCCCCAGGACAAACCTCGTGCGTGCTGTCCGCACACAGTGTCCCAAAAGGAAATGTAAAAGTGGAAATTTTAAGTAACACAAAGTCCTGTGAGGTGCAAAGAGGTGGAATGCTCAGAGACACTGCAGGAATCTGCTCTTCTTGCATTTCAGCAGCTGTGTCAATGAGTAGCTCCTTTGGTGGTGCTGGGCAGAAAAGCTCAGGAGATCTTGCATAAAGAGATGACTAAAGTCCACAGTCTGGTTTCCCCCAAGCCCAAGCAAGCTGGATTCCCAGCACTGCAGGAAGGCAGGGGATGAGCATTGCAGCAGACATAAACAACCCTGTATGCAAGCAACTTTTTGAATGCAAATGTCTGGTCCTACAGCTCAGCACCCAACGTGCTGGTACCTGGATACACACATCCTGAGCGCAGCTGACCAAGACAGCCAAGAAGCTGCTCCCTGACACTTGTTCATCTTGGTGGAGATTAAGACCAGGCAATGGCACATGTCTAGCAGGCAAAGCCAACAGCCCCCAGCATCACTACAGGACAAGTTTCTGCACATGGCCTCATCAGCTTTGGGAGCAACCCACTGCAAGAAATACAGACCCTCTTCTCCATCTTCATCCTCACCATCCCCTTAGTCTCCCCAGCTGCAACTCAGCTACGCTTTTACAAAGAGAGGTCTCTGTTGGCATCACTGTATCGTGAGGTTTTCATGAGGATGTGCATGAAAAAAAATCAAAGGCAAGCCTGGAAGGGGTCTTGTATGGACATACCAGGATGGCAGTAGGAGGAAAAAAAGATGGATTGGGTTGGTGTTACCTGTGATCCCAAAGGGTGGGGTGGCATTTTAAGAGTAAAGACCTGATAAGCAGGGAGGGGTGGTATTGTCTGCAACCTTCAGAGTCAGCTTTATGAGCTAAGACTTTGAAGTGTCACAAACAGTGGGCAACACGATTAGGACATCAATCTGGGGAGATCCTGAGAGCTGCCAGCTCATCCCTCTTCATGGATCTTCAGGGGGACAATGCTGGTCAAGGCACTACCTCCCCAAACTGACTAGAAAAAACACTGTCTAAAAATAGACTGAGAAAGAGACAAGTTACGCTTAGAGCCCAGTCAACAGGGAACGCTCCTCCTTTTGCCGAAAGGCAGAGAGCAGGAGGGAGGGAAAGCTCAACAGAGGGAAAGAAAGCTCAGGGCGCACTGACCGCCAATGTGCAGCTTTCCGAACCGGAGAGGAGCAGAGCATGTAAGAACCTGAAAAAGCCCTGCTACTCCACAGGGCAAGGTCTCGAGTCCCACGTGACGCTCCCTATGAGAAAGGTATTTTTTTACAGGCATGTCTTGCTGGACAGGAGCCAGGAGCATTTGCAGGAAAGGAACCCCCCCAGGCTCAGCTCATTTCCCAGTAAAACCACTGCTCAGCCTGATACCCATCACCTTTTATCCAGACAGTGGGGAGCAAAGGGCAGATGTTAAAAGGATGGCATCCAGTTCAAAATCCCAGCAATGGGCAAGCTTCTGCACTGGTGCTGCTCCCAGTGTCATCCACGTGAAAGCGCTTGGGCCAGCTCCACTGAGTTGTGCAGAGGCACACTCAACTCCTGGGAAACTGCAGCATTAAAAGGGTCCGGTGTGTTAGTCACCACACTTGTGTGTGTACACAGCCGTGAGGAGTAAAAGCAAACAGATTTCACCTCCCTTTCCACATCCCATGCGCCATGCCCAGTGCTACTGGGCTTGCCTGAGCCTGCAAACACCTTCCTCAAGGGAAAGTTTAAGAGAAAAGAAAGAAAATGTAGGGAGTGCATTTGAACCCCTATTCCCTTCTCAAGCTGCTGCTGTCTTTGGTTGCAATTCGGCTTTAAAGCCTCAGGGGAAGCTCTCCTTGCTCAGATGGATCCCTGCCATCAGCAAAGCCTGCAGAAGGATCCCATCTTGCAGAGGCACAGAGGACCTGCGAGCTCAGGGCTGTGATCTGCAGGAGCCTAATACTCCAGGGAAGGGGGGCACATGGCACCTGGAAGAAGATTAGCTCAAAGTCTGTAAGGAGCCATCTGGCTTGTTTGAATGAAAGGATGCAGAACAGTGGCAAGTAAAACAATACCCTGATCTAAAATGGGATTACTGGATTAAGCAGCTCAGGCTGAAGCATGGATTTTGCAATGAGGTAAGTGCTCACTGCTAGTTAAGCAACTACACTGTTGTTGTTTAGGGGTGGGTTTTTTTGGCCTAACCATTTATCCACCCATTTTTTCACTGCTCCTACTTATATTCAGAGGTTGGGCTCACTGCATCACAGCTGCTGGAAAAACAGGAGCTGTTTGGGGAGTTCTCTGCACCTGAAATGTGCCTAGCAGCTCTTCCTGGTGCAACAGCAGTTCAAGTGGCAAATGCATCAATCAACATTTCTGCAGTGCTTAGAATATTTTAAGTGTTATCAGCAAGAGATCTACCAGTATAAGACCCTATTAAAGCTACTTACTTCCAACAAACTACATTTGTGGTTAACATTTAAAAGTTCTTGTCATCCTATTGCAACCTGCCCCGATGCTCACAGGTTACACGATACGGGCAGAGCCTTCCCCCATGCCCAAACAGAGCAAGGAGCACTGTCGAGAAAACCAGGCTGGGGTTGCTTCTGTGTCAGAGGTGCTTTAAAAGAGAAAAGAAAGATGGGTGTTAGGTTTGGGATTCACCAGGTAAAAGGGGTTTTAAACTATCCAAGCTTTTCCACCTCCGAGTGCCTCATGACAGCCACAGGCACACCCTTGTCCCAGGGGTTTGGGGCAGTGGCAAAGAAGTATGGCATGGAAGAAAGCCACCCGTGTTCTCCTGGCTGCATGAGCAAACATGCCTTGTCCACTGATCCAACAAACCACCTGTGCTGAAAGTCTTCAGTTGCTCCCTGTGGGACGAGTCCGAGGCAGACCTCTACAAGGGCATTACCAACACCGAAGCAGCATAGCCACAGCTGCCCTCTGAGCACACCCAAGGAGCACAGGGGCTGGCGCCTCAATATACACATGCATGCCCGTGTGCATATGCACACACATGTGCATCCACCCCCAACCGTGGGCACTACGCTAAGGGTCACACAGCTGCTCTGAAGCTCTACAAGCGGGGAATTTCCTGGCACCTCTGCCCCTCCAAGGTCACAGATCCAGACAGGAAAGTTTCCTCTGTGCCATGAAAGTCCACAGAGCTTTTTCGTCTCTGCCTGTCTGGAAGTCTCCATAAAAGGACTCAGGCCTGTCAGTCAAAACATGAATGCAGCGGCCTGACCTGAAAACATTTCACCAGTTCCAGCTACCTCCTGTGACCACAGCTTACACGACCAGTCTCAGTAAGAGACTGAGAACTTTTAATATCATTAATTCCTTCCTAACATGCAGTAGCAAGATATGCATTCCTGCACCATGGCAGGAAGAAAGAAAAAGTCTTCCAGAAAAGTCTTGTCTGAAGGTGCAAGAAGTGCAAAACAGTTTTAGAGAGAAGGATGTTTACAGTAAAGCAGGAAGCATTTTCCTGCTCATCTGCACAGGAAAGATGCCCCGTGTACAAGATGGGCAGCTCCTCTGACACGAGCTCTCCAATAGACATGTGCAGCCACAGAAAGCTAAACTTCAGTGAAAGAGAGCACCTCACACCCACTGACACCAAAGATCCGGTAAGAAATGCTAGGGCTTTTTAACAGCCATAATAGATATGCAGATGGACACGGCACAGGCAGCTTCATCTGATTCTCCCCAACAGGACAGAACAGCTCTGAACCCTGAGGAGGTGACCAGAGCTCTGTGAGCTCCTGAATGCATGCAGATGGGCATCACGAGTATATATCCACAGGACTCACTGGATCCATGCAGAAAGATCATCCCTCGAGCTCAAAGACAGCCACGCCACCCTGGAGTAAGAGCTGCGCTGACGGAGCCTTCCCACGCCACATCCCCAGCAAATGGCTGGGGTTCTGCAGCTCAACAGTCACCATGACAGAGATCCTACAAGAGCCTTATTTGAGGCACTTAAAACTTCCTTTAGCCTTGCTGGAGAATCCCCGCTGGAACCAGACCCAGCGTTTTCTTGCTGAAGTGCTTGAGACCATAGGTGCTGGGGAGGCTGGTGATTGGGCTGAAGCTCCAGGGAAGCCCTCTCTGCAGGACATCTGGCACCTGCTTTCCCTCAAAAGCGTCTGTCTGCAAAGCCGTCTCATCTGGACAAGTCACCAGAACAGCCCTTTTCTCTCAGATCTGTCCTGGAATTTAAGAATCTGCTGTGTGAATCCCACAACCAGCCTTTCATCTCTACCCAGAGCCTCCCAGGCACCACAATAACGTGACCAGACCAGCTCCTGCAGCACATCTCCTTAGAGAAGGAAAAATTAAGGCAGTCAGGACTCATCACCTCCCCTCCTTTCATTTTCTCCTTCAGTTAGGCCCCTTGGGGAAGGCCTGCAGCAATCCTTCAGCTCCAGAGTGCTCCTGCCTTGCTATCCCTTTTGATTTGAGAAGAGCAGGCACCTCTCAGGAGCTACAGGCTGGACAGAAGAAAAGTGGACCTCCTGGTTACTGGGCCAGGGGCACTGGGGAAGCTGCTACTCCCTGCCCCTCTCAACTCAATCAATATGCCTGGCCCTTTAAATTCCTTTTTCATGTGGCAAGCTCAGAACATGGCAGATGTTTCTCGTCTGCCCATAAAAGTGAACAAAATCCCACAGTACTGCTGCATGGCAGATGTCTCCCTTCGTTGCTATAAACCCACCACAGCTGCACTGTCAGCCTCGGCTACAATGCTGTTGCTCAATTCTGTGGTTTGTACTATTAAGGGAGAGCAAATTATTCTGAGTCAAAGCCAATCGGGTCTGCGGCCAAGTGCCTTCTCATCCAAAATGTCTCATAAGGATTCACTGCTGTCACCACACTCCTTTCCAGCACCAACTTCTTGCTGCAACTGGATCACCCCCGGGGATCCCAGCCTTCAAGATGAGGATGAGCTGAATGCTGCTTGGAGAAGCAAAAGCCGGGGAAGAGAAATGCAAAGATGCTGGAGAGGCTACCAACCAAAGCCAGGCCAAAGCACAAAGCCGACGCAAAGGCCTTGCCTTCAAGCAACAACATCGGTACACTGAGACACGAAGCAGGATGGTTTCTGATGGGGTAGTTTTGACCGACAGTATGCATCACCTGCTTGCTGGTGACCCTGCAGTGAAAAGTCAGCTTTTGAGGCCTTCAGCACAGGAGAAGGACACGGCTAAGTTACAGGAAAGCACATGCAGCATCACCGCTTTGATTTTTGAAAAGCAAACACCTGTTTGCCCAGAAAGAGATATTCATCAGCCCCTTCAGGTCTGCCTGCTACTGATCTGGAAGCTACGAGAGCCCAGTGAACTGGTACTGCAGGATACCTCCAATATGACGGCCGCAAGGCAACACAGCCATACCCATCTGAGAGCCTTCAAGAGGAGGAAAAGCCCCCCCATCCAGGGGTGCCGAGGCAGATTTCAAGCTCTCCACTCCATACTTCACTCTTCAGAGAAACCTGTGACTGGTTTCTGCTCTGTTCCTCCCAAGCACCCTCAGGCCAAAGACAGAGACACCAAGCGAACACAACACTGCTTCCAATGAGGCAATGTGACCTTTGCGCATATTCATGTTTCTTCATTGCAATGTTAGTATACTGGATTTAGGACCAGCTTTAATTTGCAACCCAACCAAATCCTATTCCAAGTCTATTACTACCTGTATAAAGAAAGAGAGAAAACAGACAGTAAAAAATCACTTTGAATGTCATAATTGACTGGATCAATTAAGTCATAATTGCTTAAAGGATAATGAAAGCTGCTTTTCAGGGAAGTCTCTTCTGCACCTTTCACTTCTGGAGCCATTTGCTGACACCAAGTTGACTAGAAGCACAAAAGAGTCCTATAAACTGCAACACACCCCACTGAGTTTCCTGATCAAGTGCCGCGACAGACAGTGTGATCTGCTGCAAGCCTGCTAACAGCCTCCCCAGGGAGCCTGCTCTCCCCATCGGCTCAACCAACAGCCTCCAGCGCCTCTTCAAGCAAGAAGTCCACCTCCTGCCAGGTCTCCATGAAAGTCTCTTAGCCCTGACCCCTCTGAAGACACAGAGGCTTCAGCCTCATGCGTGCAGGCACCTCCAGCACCTTGGCAGCTGCTGAAAGGCTCTGTTCAACTCTAATCTCCCTTCCACTATGGCATGGAGAGGGATTTCGGGCTCAGAAAACTCCATTTCCTACCCAGACCTATGCCTCTTGGTTGAGGTTTCATAGTGGCAGATCAAATCCTCATCATGCAGGGAACAGAAGAGAGGGGCTGGTCTTGATATTCTTCCTCAGATCCAGATGCCAAGAAAGAGTAAAATAGTGAACATTCCCAATTGCTGTGCTTCCTGCTCCCTTTTAAAATTTTTGTGCAGGGTGCTTCTCCCTCTCCTCCTTGCATATCCTGGACCCCCCAACAAAACCCTCAAATACTCTCTGCAATGTGTCTTCCAGCTTCAAAATCACCTTCCTTCTCACAGGCAGGAGAGAACCAAGCACCTGCTCTCCCCTCTTCTCCTTCACGTCTCTCCAGCTAAACAAGCAGCATTACTTGCAGGTAAATTGTGGGACAATTCTGAGGTCTTCCTCAATTTAAAAAGGTCTTGCATGCATCCCTGTCTCTCCCTTCCTTGCCTCCCCCTAGACTGTCCCAACCAGCTGTGGGTGACAGAAGGACCAAGCTCACACCTTGCTAGACCTGGGAGCTCTACAAAAGCCACAGCACATTCTCACAAACCGGCAAAGATCAGCACGAAATGCAGCTGGCAAGCAGCATGGAAGGTAACAGGGCTGTGCCTAGGGTTGAAGAAACCTTCAAATAAACCCTTCGAGGTTTTCTTTGGCCATCTCCTAAGCTACTTGGGTTAAGGTGAAAGGGGAGCTTGAACCTAAAGGGCCCAGCATTTTCCAACCTGAACTGGAGTTTTAGTTCAGGTACCTCTGCAATTCCTTCTACGGACCTGGAGGCAAGATCTGGCCCTTTCTGCTGTCCCTCCTTGCAGCTGCCACCACCACCAAGCCTGGCAGAGGTAGCAGAGAAATGCTCGGTGGCCATGCAGGTTTAGCCAACTGAGGCACCAGCAAATGCTAAACCCTGTAGGAGGCAGCCCAGAAGAGACACTACCCAAACCTATTCTTCTTCTGCAGGCACACCTCCTTCCCCAGCACAAGCTTGGAGAGAAGCTGGTACCAAATCTTCAGGCAAGAGAAGCATATGGGAAGGTGGACAAAACCCTCCTGGCGTGTTGGTTGGGAGAAGGGCAAGAGGAAAGCCCTCTGACCTGCCATGCTGCCCAGGAGGGCTGGGAGGGCCAGCCAGGAGCTGCCAAAGCACAGCTAAAGCTGGAGCCTCCCCACCTCCAGCTCTGCCTTCCAGCAAGCTGCAGCTAGCACAGGCCGGTTGCCGCAGGGACCTGAGGAGCCAACACAAGCTGCAACAAGGGAAATCCCAGTAAGACATTAAGAAACAAATTTGCACGACGGTGGCTGAACATTGTGACAGGGAGGCAGGAAATCTCCACCCCTGGAGACAGTCAGCATTCAACAGGGCCGGGCTCTGCACAGGCTGCTCCAGCGTCAACGCTGGCTCTGCCCTGAGTGGGGAATCACAGAATCAGAATCACAGAATCACAGAATAGTAGGGGTTGGAAGGGACCTCTGTGGGTCATCTAGTCCAACCCCCCTGCCGAAGCAGGGTCACCTACAGCAGGCTGCACAGGACCTTGTCCAGGCGG
>Ga0065711_1041184_pt1 | contig 16351 bp, 8 predicted proteins | sample Hoacrofraction12_FD_59098 | JGI IMG/M metagenome (GOLD analysis project Ga0065711, IMG submission 59098) | Hoatzin crop microbial communities from Cojedes, Venezuela - Epithelial fraction 12 v2 (version 2) | ecosystem: Host-associated > Birds > Digestive system > Esophagus > Crop | place...
ACAAGCTGAAGCACAGGAAGTTCCGTCTGAACATGAGCAAGAACTTCTTCCCTCTGAGGGTGACGGAGCACTGGAACAGGCTGCCCAGGGAGGTTGTGGAGTCTCCTTCTCTGGAGATATTCAAGACCGGCCTGGACATGGTCCTGTGCAGCTTGCTGTAGGTGAGCCTGCTTCGGCAGGGGGTTTGGACTAGATGACCCACAGAGGTCCCTTCCAACCCCGAACATTCTGTGATTCTGTGTGAAACTAACTGACATTCAGTGCTTTAAGTGCTGGGCTGAATGACATTCACTGTCATGAGCTAACTTTTCACAAATTGAACAAAAATTAGACATGCCCAAGATATTTCACATTAACACATAGCAAAAGAGCATGGTACATGACAACGGACTGTCAATTATGATTAAAAAGCTGAATTCTGTCTGCTTTGGCCATGAAATCAGAAGTCAGTAAACAGAGCTAAGTGGGCTGTAAATCCAAGGTGACAGGAAAGAAGGGGCTGGTAATGGCAGCATAAAGTTTAATGGATCTGTGGAACATACGAAAGTTACAACTGCTACCCAGAAATGTAAGAGTTGAAAGCATAATCCATTTCTTTTAAAGTTATTACTGCAAAAAGCATAACACCGCCTCTTTGAGTCTCACCTCCTGGTCTTCAAGGAAAGGTTTTGCATAGGGACACTTGTTAGGGACATATGGCAGGCAACTGCATTTGAAGTAGTAAGAAGCTGCAAGAAAAGTGGGCATCCTCCCTCTCGAGCCCTTGCTACATCAGCCTGAGACACACCTGGAAGAAGTTATCACAGGTCTGACATCAGTCCTTCCAGAAGGATATCAAACCAGGCTTTATTATAGAATGGTTTCCCTTCATATCACCTTGAACATTTGCACAATTTGGAAAAGGCACTATTAACCCCTTTTCCTTACTAGAATAATTAGTGATTGAAGGATTTATTTAACTGCACATCTAATCAGTTTGCCAGTGAGCTCTTTGGTCAGTTAAGAAGATTGCAGCAGAGATCATTGTTAAAGTCCATTGACTCAGACCAAAGTTAATTTCCCGTATGTCAATTCAAAAGTCAGAAGTATTTTTCATCTGGCACTTTTGATGCATTTGTGCATAAGTGTACAGACCTACCTAGTCTTTAGTCCTGCACTATTGAGTAAAGTGTTTATATTCTTACATTATTTGATCATACACTGTGACAAACTAAGCAAATGCAAAACAAAGTCTATACAGAATGAGGGCTGTGTATTCAGCCAGTTTTCTCCCTCCTCACCAATCCAATTTTTACAAATATATATATGTGTATATATATATATAGTGTCTCTGTTTATCTTTTAACTATTATTTTGTGGTTGCTGATTAAGAAAAACAGAAAAACAGGGTTAACTGGTAAAAGAAAAACTGGCATTTAGCCATGGCAGCATCAGCTGAATCCACTACCCTTGGGAGTCCTGTAAATTCATTGTGACGGTTTGTCCTAATAAACAGCAGTTACACCTACTGTTGCTCGTGCAATCTAGTAGAATGCGTTGCTAAATTTAGCACAATATTTACCCCTACTGTGTCTATATGTACTGATTAACCTGGCTGTTGTCCTTCACTGGTTCCAGCAATCAGATAAAGCGATTGACGTTACTAGCACGAGACCAACTAAAAGACTCTTTCAGCCTCTGTCAGCTGAAATGCTTTGTAAAATTTATAGCTGTTTCCAATCCAATTTAGCAAACTGTGAATAACCTAACTTGTAATTAGTTTTCCTCAATAAAAAGGCCTAAAATGACAGTCTGTTCATCAGTTTCCTCATTTATGTAAAGACCCTGGTATTTGCATGTGTGTTTTCTTCGTGATATAGTGGAATTCTTGAAGAAAAGTAAAGAATTAAGTACTTCTTATTCATGCACAGAACAGAAATTCCATAAGCACCAAGAGCTGAGGTTACTTTATTTCCTAACACATCCTGACATTCTACTCATCTTAGTCAAAGACATTTCGCCTGCTAAATCTATCCACTATCACCTTTTCCTACTGAGGGGGTCAGTTAGAGTATTATTTGTTCTCTACCAAGCAAAGCTTAACAAACTTGTCAAAATGAAGATAGTTACTTCCTAAGAAAGCAATGTGGAAAAATTTTCTACTAACTTCCGTAAATACTGGATCACCCATAGAAACCATCAGGCTGGTGAAATAAATGTGCTGGTTGGAATGATGCAATAACAACAGCAGGAAAGGGAAAAGCAGGAGTGACTGCTCATTACTTGTGTAAGAAGTATCAATCAAAAATTCAGAGTATGATGGGCATTCAAGAGCAGGCAGAGCAGCAGCACTCTCCAAGCTTTTCAGTGAAATTCTTCAGTACCTCCTGAGCTGAACCAGTGACCTAAAAGTCACAGGCATCTTATCACACTGCAGGTCTATGAGTCATTTGGACTCCTGTGTTTTTAGCATGCCTGAAGGATCTAATTTGGCTTGATACAGACCGTCAGAAGGTGCTTCAAACCAACAAATAAAGAATATTTTGTAGTTGGTAACTTTTTTTAATCAAGATTCAAAGGAACAAGGTTATTCCTCTGATTAAAATCATGCAAGTAATTACTATGAAGGTTTAGAGATGTGATGTTAATTGTGCTGACCTCTAAGAAAGAATTATCTGCTCACAGGGGCTAAGGAACTAGCCCACATGTTGTGTATCACCACAATTGCAAATTTATCCTCCACAAATTATTTGTGCCTCTCTTGCATAATAATGCCATAAACTACTTGACACATTTAATCTAGACTCTGACTATAGGTCCTTGCCAGAAAGAGCTGTAAACACAAACAAAAGTGCACACAAAATGAGAATAGAAATACAATTGTGCTACACTGACAAGAACAGATTTTTATTTGTAAAAATTAGATGGCTGACTATGTGAAGAATATGGGATTGGCATTGGATGCTCTTTGCAGGGATTGAAATAGAGGTGCCATCAGTTGATGCCAAACTGAATGAATCCCCCAGCATGGATCAGCTCGACACAGATTCTGAAGGAGATCTGGCAAATGTAGATGTTCGGGGTGGGGGGATGAGGTCAGAGCAATGGGAAAGGATTTTGTCAGCTGCACACTAGATTGACTGAGTTGTGGGAGACCAGGAGAAGGGGGCAGGAAGGAGGGTAGAAATATCAGGAGGAGACGCTGGCTGGTTCATGCATTAATACCCGTGTAGTTGGAAATGAGAGGGAGACATGAACTTGGAGACATGAAAAAAAGAGCTACTAAAGTAAAACAAGGGCCTAGATGTAAAGGGAGTAGGAAAGAGAAAAGTCTAAGAACACTGCCATAAGTAATCACGTTATGCACAGAGGGTTAGAACAGTGGTGCCAAAAGAGAGGATAAAATTGTTCCTGGGTTCCTTCTCCCACAAAGACAGACCACTAGAAACCCTTGGTTCTCTGTGTATAGGCGAGTGCCAAGAAGAAATGAATCTGCAAATGGTACAATACTGCGCTGCTCTCCAGGAGAAAGAAGAAGTTGAATTTTGAATGGGGCTACAGCTTTCTTCCAACTAGTGGACAGGAATTAGTCTGACGGCAATAACCAAGAGTATGGATAGAGGTTGCTCGATGTTGCACTAGTCACTTCTGAAGCAACACCTCTGTAAATGTTTTGAGAAGTGTGTGATCGCTGCAGGCCTGCACTGCAGCAGAAAACTGAGCTCTGTCACAGCAAATGCCATTGAAAGATGTTTGGTGCTAACACAGCTGCTCATAAAACTTAGTAAGGTGCAGTTAGGAACTTGAAGATCGAAGTAGCAGCTGATGTTGTCAAATTGGAGACTTGCCACTTTTAAACTGATACAAGACCTTTCCTATTGGAAGTTTTCATTATGAGCTTTAACATTCATTTTAACAACGTTGTGGCTAGAACGATCATCACAGAAATAATCTTTCTAAGGCTCACTACAGGATGGAGGTGGTTCTTCAAGGCATGTTTTGTAACAATTAGTTACATCAATAGTGTCACCACAAAATACTTTCAGAAATATTTTGTGAGACGTGCTATATTCAAACAGCCCCAAGATCAAGGAACTGTCCTTTTAAGCCGAATTTCTACCTCTGTATAGAGTTAAAAATGAAAACATGAATTGCTTTGAATGAAGCTCTCTTTTATGTAGCCTCCTTTCCTCTGAAATGTTGACTAGAAATTGAAAACTACCAATGATAAATCTGTTAATTTACATGAAGCTTGGCTTTTATTTTGGACAGTTTAGAAAGTCATGTATACAAATGCACTGAGTGCTAAGGGCAATGTGTAAGGTGTGTGTTTCTGATGTCCTGCTTATTATTGTAAGTGTTTTTTTAATTTCAGCTTAAAAATGAACAAATGTTAAAAATTCCCATTCAAAGCGGCTTAGATTGCCCTTTGGAGAAAAAAAAAAAAAAAACAACAAAACACAAAACCTCCTAAAACTTGGATGGTTCTTTCCAACACCCTTTTGAAACTTTTCCAGTCACTCCTTTTATACCTCCTGGGCCCTGTGAAGCTATAATTAATAAAATCTTGTCATCGGGAGCTTCCTCTTAAATTAAATAATTTCCCTGAGTTTTCTCTCCATTAAATTCTGCTTAGCTGTATGTTTACCAATAAGTCAATTAGCCTTTACTTTGTTTGTTCAACTTAATGTCATCACATTACCATGAGATCACCACAGCAAACATTCATCAACAACAGCATTGTCATGTCATGTCTGGCTGGTTGCTACCGGCTGGCCTCAGGCTGTCCACATCCAGGAGGCTGGCTGGTCAGTGATCTTGATCTGCCTGCAACATACCCAGGGGGTCCCATATGGGACACGGGGTTTAGAAATTACTTTGTAATCATTGGTGAGGATCACCCCTCCATACAGTGCACTCTTCAAGTGTAACCTAAGGAGATAGAACAGTTTTCAAAGGCAGCCATGACAGCAACCCAAGTGCAAGGGAGTTGATGCAGCTGGAATAGGCCATGTTGTGTGGTGACAGTTACTGCAAGGAGAAGCTATGTTTTTAAGTATCTGGTAAATATTAGGGAGCAAGATGGATATCTGTATACCAGCCCGGGAGGTCCCATGTGTATATTGATCTACCTAGTCAAACATAACTGGGCATCAGATCATTTTGCATGCACTGCGTGGTACTACTAAAGACTCATATATTCTGGAGCTGAACAGAAGTTGGTAAAAGCGTTTTAGTGTCACTCAAACCTGGTGGCTGAGTTATTTCTGGAAGTACAGTGCACACCTGCAGATCCTGCCTTCAGAGATTGTTTGATTGTTTTCCCAAATGTCTGTAACTGCACACAGCCCAACTCAAGGTGCACCTAGGTATATCAGAGAGTGATATGTTTCATAGTTTTTGAAACAAAAGTGCTGCAAAGGTAGAATGCACTGGCTGTTGTTTCGGCTGCTGTAAGCAGAAGGCACTACACATGTCAGTATGAGGCCAGGCTGGCTACGTTGGCATGCAGACTAACAGGTAGGTCAGAAAAGAATCCAGCTCTGGTGCTGAAGCCAGTACCTTCTACACAGAGGGCCACTAAAAGGTGTTTTGGGCCCCAGAGCAAATCTTTATTGACTCCTGGCACCTCCAGTCCTGTTGCTATTTTACCTTGTGACCTAAATGCTGAAGCACTAGCAGGCTGAATTTTGTACAACTCCGGGGAGCAAGTAGCTCTTGTTACATCAGTTTTGCACAAGGTCAGTGGAGCAAATCCCTGCTGAAGCCAAGCTTTTCAGCTGACTTTCCTAATAAGTCATGTCAGCAACATCAAATAACACAGAGCCACCGCTGATCTTGTCCATCCAGGGGAACAATGTAGGACTTCCTGTAGACTCCTCTACAGGCATCAAAGTAAGGCTTCTTTTTGTTCAGTGAAGAAAAGATCCTCTCATGGAGATGCTGAAAGCCTAAATGATATTCCAGGAGTACCTGTTTCCTGTCATGGCTTAAACAAGTAAGACAATTGGGCTACTACCCAAGAAAATTTATCTAGGTGGGCTGGATATGGCTGGAGCATAGACATGTGAGTGGCTCCTTAAAAAAATGTGCAGTTTTCCTCCTCCCTGCAAGTCTATTAAAACCTAGCAATCCATCCCCAGATTTTTAGCAAGGGCATAGGTAGAGCAATAAGCTCTTCCAGGGGTAATTACCTAGTCATGAAGGATATCTAAGCTAACAAGCTCAGGTCAGTCCTCAAATTCTGTGATTTAGGGAAGTAAGGAGGAGCAGCAAGCAGCTGCACAGCACCCACGACATGGTCTGTGTCCTCCATGTAGTGTAGGCTCTAGGTCCTAGTAATATTCTGGCATCAGTGCATATTAACAGTGCAATTTCAGTAATCAGCATATTTTGTCAGATAATTGTTCGGCTGATGGTTATAAGAGGTGACACTGCCAATATCTCATAAAGGCTGAAAGAAATATTTCCCATTTCCACGCTGCATAAACAAAGCATGCCATACAACCTCAGGAATGCTAATGGTCTCCAGTACTTTACTATATTAAGTATTCATCAATTGAGCACAGACCACAGCAATGTTCTGAGAGTCCTTAAACACATGAGAAACACATGAGAAATGATGTAAAATTTATACGAGCTCATATAATCTTGGTTGGTTATAGAGTCAAGCAAAGATCGTAGAAATCAGGTCATGTGTAGCATATCTTTCCTACTAGAAAGTTGTGCCCTACATTATATTTGCTGGTGCCACATCCAGCCCAGATTTAATTCACTCAAGCAATGAGTCATCCACTGCTTCCCCTACAGCATTATTCCCTAATCTAACAGAAGACATTGTTGGGATTTTTTTTCCCTGATAATCAGACTTCACTGTCCCTAATTTCATCCATTTATATAATACCTCACACTTCTGCAGTAACTGCCATCCAAAAGCTTTGCAAGTGTTAATTGAGTTTCATAACAGCCCCCCATGAAATAGATAATTTCTGAGTCAGAGATGCAAAAACCTGAGTTGCTTGCCGTAGGCCTCATATGGGATTGCATCAAGCACAGCTGGGTCTCCCTCACTGACTGGGAGCTGTTTGCATGCAGTTTATGCAATAATCAAGTCCTAAGAACTCTTTTCTAGGATGCAGCTCTAACCTCTCTCCTACCAGTGTCTGCCTGCACTGTGGAAAACAGTCTACTCTTTCATTAATATTTATGCCTTTCAAACATTCATCTGTATATCTTTCCCAGTCATTATTTTATACTGTTGATATTTGCTCTATCTATAAATAAACCAAGCCCTTTATTATTTTGCTCTTTCCTCATAACTTTCTGATCTGGAGACATGTCTCTGCAGATAATGTGCCCAGAATTATACTCCATGGAGTTTATGCATAAAAGTCATGCTGTGACTGTTGGCCTCCAAGGCTGTGACGTGGATATGAGGGGCATAATCCCGCTGGCTGCTCCGGAATTTGTCAGCTGAGACACAGTAGCTCACTGTGCATATGGTGTTATCACATTGTGAAGCAAAGTAACATGGGTTCATGTGAGTCACCATCAACTAACCTAATTTTTCCACAGAGTGCAGCAACGTATTTCACTCAGTTACCACATCTCAAATGAAGGACCCTGTCTAGCAGCTGGGGGACAGGAATCTCTACAGGCCAGCACAGACCTTCTGTCTGACAAACCCTTAACTTTCTTTAATTAATGCATTTGTTGTTAGAATAAAAAATTAGAAATTGCATTATGTTGCATGCATCAGTGTAGGATCTCAAGTTTCTAGTTGACGCAACTCAGGCTATATTCTAGATCATAATGCAAATGCAGGCAAGAATTAAAAATCTTCTGACTGCTTTGAAAACGAATGTCTTTGGTTGTCATTTCTCTTGATGAATATAATTGCTTTCCAAGTATTTGTCTTCAATTTGTTTATTAGCTTGTGAGAGATACTTATCTGACAACTGTTTTTCTAAATCAGATTTAGCCTTATTGTTTATCTGTGCTTCTAAAATGCCTCCCTCCCAGATTATTTTGTAACATCTTTCAACTCTCCTTTCTGCTTTTTCTACCCTTTTGTAATGAATTGAAAGGTCGAGCAGATGATGGAGATTCCTACCATGCAAAATTCAAGATGATTTAACATGGCAGAAATGCATCTTTGCAAGAATTTCTAAAGTGATGAATGACTCAACATTTTTCTGTGTTCTGTTACATATATCATAAGGGCTAATAATACATGCAAAGGTTGTCTCCTACAAGAAGGCTTTGGTACAGCATCTTCCCTGAACTAATCTTTATGCAATACCCTTCACTCCTTCACCTTGCCAGCAAAAGCAAACTCATGTAAGGAAAACTAGCAGTCCTCCCCTGCCTGGGCAAAACACCTTGGAATATGGGAAAAAACTTTCTTTCCAGAGAAAAACAATAAAAGACAGTTCAGGATATGAACTAGTGGTTGTCACACCTGCATACCTAATGGGTGTTTCTGAGCTATTTACCTAACTTTGAAACTGCCTTCAAAAAGGTTCACGAAAACTGAGGCTAACACCTCCCGTTAGCCAGCCCCACAGCTCAGACCTCACCAAAAAAATCTGCTATGTGTTCATAGTTAAAGGATCTGCAAACTATCAGTCAAGATAAAAAGATCAAGGGCTATCATAAATCTTGCTGCCTCACGGGATGAGTTCACCAGCAGCAGAAAAAGATGTATATTTTCTTTCTGTGAGGATTACTTGCTCAGGTATGGTATAGGAGTTTGATGATTTCCTCTCCAGTCCCTGTCGTGGAGCTCTACTAAAGGACACACACAAGTCTTTTTCTAGGACAGCTCATGGGTCCAAAAATTCTTTCAAATTATTTGCCTATCTGGTCTGACATTTAGCGAGGGACCACACTGAGCAGAGCTAGTGTGAAATTTTATTTACTTACTTCATGAGAAATTGCTTATGGATCAACACTGAAGTTTTTTCACGGGAGTATGTAAACTCAGATAAAGCTTTTGCCAGAAAAATCTCCTAATGTCCAGGACCCAAGTTAGAGTGACCTGGGGAAGAGCACAGGACTCAAGTTGATGGAGTCAGAGAATTCAGTACCTGCCTTCTCCATGTATTTTGCCCCTGATGACAGTTGTAATTAGTAGGCCCCAGCCATGCCATTTGTATCTCTTTTGTCATTTTTTAGAAGGTGTTGAAAGAATATTTGTTTCTTCATTTCTTATTTTTATTACAGGACAGTTTTGGGTTGATCACAGTGTGGAACACTGCCAAACATTGAAGCCCACAAAATATTTCTTGCTTTTTACCCGTTCCTCATGTTAAGTTTGTAATCAAGAACAATTTCTTCTGAGGACTCTGTGTAGTCTCAGGGTATCTAGAGGTAAAATCACATACCTGTCTTATTCTACACTCTGCAGAGAAGCATAGAAGGGGAAACCAAATGATATTGTCAATGTCTTTCTTGACATTTAACCCCAAATTTCGTCCTTCTTCCACCAAACTCTACTACCCTTTCTCTTCAGCTGTGAAAGGTCAATAAAATATTGGAAGAATCTGTGTATGGAGGTGCAAATTCTGAAATAAAAAATCAAATTTGTTTTCATGGTTTAACCTGGCAGCTGGTAACAACTAGACAGCTGCTTGCTCACTCTTCCCCTTCCACCCCAGCAGAATCGAGAGGAGAAATGGACAAAAAGGATAAGTCACAGTATTACACAAAGGCAGTTTAATAAGACAACAAAGGAAATACTAATACTATTAATAATACTACTAATAGTAATGCTAATAATGGTAATAATGAATATGCGAAACAAACTATATACAATACAATTTTATCACCACCTAATGACTGATTCGCAGCCAGTCCCCGAGCAGCAATCATGGAACCAGGAATTCATGAATTTCACAAAATTCCCAAATACAGACTGAATTCCCAGGAAAGTTTTAACCAGCCTGATGAGTCATAAACAGTTTTCGGGTCAATAAATAATCTTTCTTGCAGAGAAAGCAAGCAAAAATTTTTCCCAGTTCAGTGTTACACATTTCTTAGGTTTTTGTTTGGTTTTGTAATAATTTCCTTCCAGTTATGTTAATGGTTTAGTACTTGATGAACTTCCAAACACTGGAATCTTTGTTCTAGTAAATATACAAAACCTTGAAAACTCTTCCAGGACTGTTAGTCTCAGAAGTCAGCAAAATTCAGCAGTGGGAAATCTACGAAATTTCTTTGTGTCCTATATTTATAGCCAGTAATCAGTAGTACTTCTCTGTGAAATTGATTTTTTTTCTTTCAGTTTATTAGATTGCATAAAATATCACTTTCACAAGCAGATAGGGAGCAGGATAAGTAAATAAGGTAGACATGATTCTTTGACTCATTCTACCTCTGCAGGTTGATTTTCCTGTGACTGTAGGAACCTTTCATAACCCCTCGCTTGAGCTCATGCCTTTTCCCACCATAGAAGAGAGTCCTTAAAACAGGCTCGATGCAACAGACAGCCAACAGCACAAGGGACTACCACTCCTTTTAACATTAGAGGGAGTGCAGTTGATGCAGCTAATTATGACTGCTTACAGGTTATCTCTAGTAATACTCGTCTGGACAAAAGACCCAAATTGGACATATGAAAAAGTAACAGCGGTGTAAAAGTCAAAGCTGAGAACAGCCAGCTGAGTGTTACTACAGGTCATTTCTGTGCCTTTCTTACTTTTTTTTGGCCACACACACACATGCAAAACAAAACACATGAATGATGGTACTCACCATGTCTGACCCAGTTGGATCCTGCAGTCTTCAGCTACCATGAACTCCCAGGGAAGCATTAAATTGCCTCAACATAGGCCTCTCATGCTGTTTGAGATGCTGTAAAGTATCCAGTATGACCACCAGCTGTGGCTTTAGAAGGGTGTGGTGCTTCCATGAAGCCTGAAGTCCTTTCTACCAGCACTGTGTGGGTGGCTTTGGTACCTTAAGGCACCTAAAATGTCCGGAGAGGCCTATATTTCGGCAATGGGCCCCTGCTCCTTGTGTTGTAAGCTAAGGAAAACATGTATTTTCACTTTCAGGAGAATCCCCAAGTGTGAGAAGACTGAAAAGAGGCAAAATCTCATCAGAGGCAGGTTTACTTTTGCAGTTGAGATAGAGGTCTGGTGCACTGCATTTCAGCAAGACATTCATTGACTTTTCTGTACATCTACTGGTGTAGTCATAACTGCGCCAAAGTAAAGGTCTTCAGTGAAACTGCTTATTGTCCAGGGCTTTCTTCACATCCACAATTAGACTCTTTGGGAGCTACTCTAAAGCAAAATCCACCTCTGTGCCTCCTGTGGCCTGGAAGTGCAACCTGGAACTTCCATTCCTTGGGAGCCATGGCACCAACATGTCCTGTCTGGGACTGCAGAAGGGTGTGAGATACAGTGCACAGGGCTGCATGGGGCTCTCTTGATGAAAAGAGGGTGCCTTGGCCATCGCACACCAGCCCTTACCTTCCCTGCAGCACCTATGCTGACCCTCTAACCGAGCACTCCAAGGAGAAAATCCTGGAGAACAGTTCTCCCCCGAGCAAATCTGCTCTTCAGGCCAGCAACGGGCTGGCTTTCATCTGACATCATGGCCAGCCCAGACTGAGCACAGCCCTGTAAGTGGAGCTGTGGGAGCACAGGGGAAAATTCTCACCTAGCAAGCTTTAAAAGAAAAGTGCAATATTAGCTTCTTTACAGTCAAAGAGGGAATGGGCATAATTTAAAGTTGTTCAGCTATAACAAAAAAAAAAAAAAACAATATTCGCATTCACCCTCTTTTTCTCTCCACACTTTCATCTGGTGGAAAATGTGATTCAAAAGAGAGTTGTATGCTTCGGAAAATCTGGCTAGTGTGTCAGTTCACTCTAAAAAAGAGAGGAGAACAAAAAAGCCAAGCTCCCATGCTCATGACGACCCTTAAGGGAAAGTAATTAAAAATGATGGTGAAAGAAAGGTAGGCAGTTAAGAGTCTACACCAGACAGGGTACAGTGAGCCAAACTATTCAATATCTGTAAAGATGTTTTTCTCTTGCCTTCCTCACTCCCTGCTCTTTGCTGAAGGTGAATAGTAGAGCAGAGGAGGAGGCAAGCACCAGGCAGCAGCGCCATTTCTCGGTGTTACTCTTCCTGTTTCCGAGTGAATTGCTCTTCCAAAATTTTGGTTTCACTCTGCTGCTTTTTTCCCTCGTATCAGGAATCTGACCCAGAAATTGCCTGCCACTTACCAAAAATCAAAAGAAAAAGAAAGCAAGAAAGAAATCCTGTGCAGCTGGGGTCATGTTCCAATGAACTCCTTCTACACATAACTCTTTCATTTGAGCACTCCTGCTCTAACAGCATCTGAATTCCCTGCCCACCCGATGGCTCAGGGCTTAATGCCTCTATTCCCATCACCCTTCAGCCCTATAAAGAAAAAACTCTGCGGCATACAGCAAACAGATAACAGGCTTCTTAGGGCTGAGTTATAGGACTTTTCATCTAGATTGAGCAATTAACTTGCCATCATTCTGCTTTGCCTCCTGCCATTCCTTTCCTCTGTTCTCCGCTACAGAAATTTGCATTTGTTCTCCTTTTTTTTTTCTCCTGCTTCATTAAAATCTGTCTCAGGCCACCTTCTCCTACAGCTGCCCATGGGTCCTCCATACGCTTTCACCAGAGGGACCAGGCTGCAACCAGCTATGGCTGTTCTGGGAGGAAGGTGAGCAGCCCACAGCCAGGGAAAAGTAACTAGACAACAGGCAGCCTCGAAGAGCTTGTAGAAAACTTAACTTTTCTGTGCTTTGACTAGTGCTAGTTTGGGGAACTGCAAAACAGCATAATATGACTGTGAGCTCATTACAGCTGGTGGAAATGAAATTGTATGGATCTGACAAAACTGGAGGTGAGGGGACACGCCCCATCTCTTCTTTTTTTAGAAACTCTGGCCTTTTCTGCCTTTCCACATCTATAAAGGAGTTGATATCTTAATTTTGATTTTACACATCATTAACACATAAGGCAGAGAGTCAGGACTATTCCTTGCATAGGATTTTTGTCTGACCTTGGTAAGTTACCTTAATGTGATCATGCTGATGGTCAGCAACTCTGAAAATCAGGCCACAGTGCCTAAATATGGATGAGATGCCCACATTTCAAACACTGAACGTAACTACTTTGCCCTTCAATTTCCCTACTTACAAGAAATCAAGCTAATAACATTTCATCAGGCTCAATACTTCAGCAAGGAAAGAAACTGCAGTGACTGACATAAATTTCTAGCAAAAGTATGTTAATTCATTTTTTAAAGGCCATTTATGATGAGAAGAGGAAGGTGCTATACAAAGGCAAAATATCTCACCACATTTTTGCCTTTTTCTTCTCTGTCTAAATATATGGTTCATACTTGGAAATGTATGTATCAGATCTCTGTCTTATTAAATATAGAGTCGGGAAAGTATTTCAAAGCAGATGGATTAATATTAGCTTATCTGTCTGACATAAAAATGTTAATATCTGCAATACAGATAAAGGATGAGAAACGAACAGATATTACAGAGAGCGACTACCATTTGGACAATGTGCTGAAATGTCATAGGCTTTCTAAATATTATAGATCATAAGTTTCTTACACAGAAGGTTACTTTGCTTTGGACTTCGTATGATGGATAAAGATGAATTAATCATTGGAGTAGAAGTTTGTCGTTGCCTAGGAACCAATGATCATGACCTCATTGCATTTAATATACCCGAGAAAAGCATAGCCCTAAAGAATAAAATATAAGTGATGCTTCAGAATGGCTGCCTCCAAAAATCTAGAGGAAGCTGTGAATTACATTAGCTGAAAGGAAGGCACCTACTTTGGAGAAACATTTCAAAGGAACTATGCTTATATAACTTTCTACTGAGAGTCCTAGAAGAGTTAGCTACAGTGAGCCTTGTGCCAGAGATGCTCATTTTTAATGAACCTGCTGATGATAATGATGTTTCAAAGGACATCAAACAGGTCATAGTCTTTCAGATTACAAATTCGGTTGGCAAAAGTTATTTGCATATGTGATTTACTTGTGAATATTATTAGTCATTTAAATCAATAAAACCTAATATTCTGATCAAAAATCACAGAATCACAGAATGGTAGAGGTTGGAAGGGACCTCTGTGGGTCATCTAGTCCAAACCCCCTGCCAAAGCAGGGTCGCCTACACCAGGCTGCACAGGACCTCGTCCAGGCGGGTCTTGAATACCTCCAGAGAAGGAGAATCCACAACCTCCCTGGGCAAAAAGTTCCAGGGCTCCATCACCCTCAAAGTGAAGAAGTTCTTCCTCATGTTCAGACGGAACCTCCTATGCTTCAGTTTGTGCCCATTGCCCCTTGTCCTGTTGCTGGGCACTACTGAAAAGAGTCTGGCCCCATCCTCTTGACACCCACCCTTAAAATATTTATAAGCATTTATTAGGTCTCCTCACAGTCTTCTCTTCTTCAGGCTAAACAAGCCCAGCTCCCTCAGCCTCTCCTCATAGGAGAGATGTTCCAGTCCCCTCATCATCCTCGTAACCGTCCGCTGGACTTTCTCCAGTAGCTCTTCATCTTTCTTGAACTGAGGAGCCCAGAACTGGACACAGTACTCCAGATGGGGCCTCACTAGGGCAGTGTAGAGGGGAAGGAGAACCTTCCTCGACCTGCTGACCACACTCCTCTTAATGCACCCCAGGATCCCATTAGCTTTCTTGGCAGCCAGGGCACACTGCTGGCTCATGGTTAACCTGTTGTCCACCAGCAGTCCCAGGTCCTTCTCCGCAGAGCTGCTCTCCAGCAGGTCCGCCCCAAGCCTGCACTGATGCAGTACATAAAATAGTATTTTTCATCTCTGGAGAACCTATAAAACATAATATTCTGATTAAATAAAACATTTTTCATCTCTGGAGCGCCTATTTAATGGATCTAAGAAATGGCCAAAGGAGAGCTTTTGAGTATTGATAGGGAAAACTCCTTGAAAAGGTGTGTTCCTAGTGGCATTCTTTGAGGATTGTTACTATGCCTTATATTATTCAATATTATTATATTAATCAGGAGTAAGAAGAACAAATTTGGTGCTCACTTAGAGATTAGTGGAACAATATAACACGATGGGGACATTTATTTAGAGCAACCCGTTTGTTCACTAGAGATCTACTGAAAGAAAATATATTTTAATATAGGGCAGCAGAATATATCTCCTAACTGCTACTAAAAGATGTGGCTGTAGCATCTGACCTAGCTGAAAGTTGCTGTTAGTTGGAAAGTTTTACAGAAGAAGGATCAGCTTTTAGCTTTGCTGTCTTTGTCCTCTGTACCTAAGCCTCTCTGGTAACAGAGAAGTCACTGGGCTGGCTGAAATTTCCATTTACCCCAGCACAGCTGTCTTTATATTTTGAATGGAAAATTATATGTTGTCCTGGGTTTGGAATCCAGGAAGGGGCACAGCCGGGTGGGCTGGCCCAATCCCAACGTGGCCAAACAGAGCAGGGTATTCCATACCATGTGCCGTCATGCTCGGTTTCGGGGGGGGGGGTGGAGGCAGCACGGTGGGAACTCACTCACGGCTCAGGAGCGCGCGGCACCAGTCCTGTCCGGGAGAGCGGGTCTGTTCTGCAGTGTGTTTTGTCGTGTTTTCTCCTTATCTGTATCGTTGTTGTTACTGTTCCCTCTGTTTGCTGTTCTGTTAAACTGCCCTTATCACAACCCACCAGTTTTCTGCCTGTTTATTTCCATTCTCCTCCGCATCGCAGCAGGGGGAGGGGCGGCCACATGGCACTTTTGTTGCCGGTGGCAGCCAAAACCAAAACATACATCTAGGGTCAAGGAACAGGTATGGTTCAAGCAATGGCTCACTGGTTCAAATACACAGGAGATTAGACTGGATTTCTAGTTGTTTCCTCTAATCCTAAACTGTGTAAATCACAAGCAGCCTAACGTGTAAAATAGTCAGCGGTCAGCAGGGAAGTAGCTAAGCATTTTGCTTCTGTGTATGTGCTGTATAAAAGAAAGCAGTATCTTCACCCCAAAGCGTGGCACAAGAGACCATTCTGCTGCTGCACGGGACCAGTGTGTGCAGAGCCTAGGCGCTGGGGTGGGACAGATCCCAGACACCTGACAGATGGAGCAGCAAACCTCCAGAGTGAACCACCTTCCAAACAAGGATACAAAACTGGGAGGAGTTGGTGGAAACACCGGAAGGCTGTGCTGCCATTCAGCGTGACCTGGACAGCCTGGAGAGTTGGGCACAGAGGAACCTGATGAAGTTCACCAAGGGCAAGTGCAGGGTCCTGCACCTGGGGAGGAACAACCCCATGCACCAGTACAGGCTTGGGGCGGACCTGCTGGAGAGCAGCTCTGTGGAGA
>Ga0065711_1041185_pt1 | contig 16350 bp, 11 predicted proteins | sample Hoacrofraction12_FD_59098 | JGI IMG/M metagenome (GOLD analysis project Ga0065711, IMG submission 59098) | Hoatzin crop microbial communities from Cojedes, Venezuela - Epithelial fraction 12 v2 (version 2) | ecosystem: Host-associated > Birds > Digestive system > Esophagus > Crop | place...
TTCTTTCCATTCTCCTCCGCACGCCGGCGGGGGGAGGGGCGGCCGCGTGGCGCTTTTGTTGCCGGCGGCAGCCGAAACCAAAACAAGCTGCAGAAGAACATGTCAAGGTAGGGCAGGATTACAAGCCTAGTTTTTTGTTCTCAGAGTATTGGTTGCTGCTACAGTTGTCTTTTTATTTTAGATTATTGTGTAACTATGCAAGCTTGGAATTATGGTTTTCAGTATGTTGTTTATCTGCTGTGACTCAGTTTTGGGTGCGTTTGCCTTCTTTTCCCTGCCCGTGCATTTAAACAGAATTTTCTCATGTCATAGCTGCCGCTGTTTCTCCTCTTTCTGTGTTAAAAGGAAATTGGTCGTGGCAGCATCCTCTCCAGAATCACACACTTCCATTTAATATGACTTGACAAAGTTCTTAGAATACCTCTCTCTCCTAAGAAACTGAACTGAAACTGGATTAGTGCTAACGACTAACCTGTTTCAAAGCCTTGCACATACAAAATGGAGATTGTTCAGAGCCCTAGGAAAACAGTCCTGGTTTTAAGATCCTGGTTACGTTTTAATTTGCTCTGCTTTGCAGAATTTTAAACAGAGTGGTGCATAGAAGATGGCAGCTTTGCTGGCAGAATGCGGGGTAGCGTGCTGTAACAGACCCTTCTGGTTTTGCACGTGGAGGTTTGGGTCCCACTGGTCTGTAGAGACAGGATTGTCATCTGCAAACTGTGGCTGTTTTCAGCACGCAGCTCTGGTAACACCTCAGCTGGAGTGGAGCTGGACACAGTTCTTCAAGAAATTTACTCTCTGGAGAGCATCTAGAAGTCCATGGAGTAAGGCCTGGGAAAAGTGACATGTTTTGTCACAGTGGACTTGAGGGGAGACTGTAGGAAGAGCCTCTGGGGAAGGGACTGCTCTGATCTGCACAGTTAGGGACATGAAGTCCAGTAAGAAGAATGCAGCTCTGGAAAGACCTACGGCAGTACGGACAGCGAGGTGCTGGATCGCGCTCCCTAGGAGGGGTGGTCTAGCCTTTTCTTTCGGAGATAGCGACGGCCTGCGTAGTGGTTGGTGGTTGCTGTGAGGCGGCTGGGTGAGGCTGAGTTCTCAGCATCCTTTCAGACCTGTCTTCTTGCTACGGAGCTATCCCTGTGGATAAGAGCGTGGCTCCTGGGTCTTTACATGAGACAGCTGGTAGTACTTGTTGTGGGTGTGCTTTCATTAGCGCTGCCACTAAGTGACGTTACTAACCGTTGATGGAAGTTGTTAAACCATTTCTTCTTTTCTTCAATGTAGATAAAGGATTTTCTGAGCTATATCCGTCCTGTGAACGTGTATCCCAATGTTCTGCCAGTGGGTGGGACGGAGGACAAAGTGATGGAGATGTAAGTGGCTGCTGAATGGAAGTGCTCTGAGCTCTGCTCTTGTACAGACAACCGAATCCCTCCCGAATCGCAGCCTCTCAAGCAGGCCCTGCCTTTTGCTTTACTTCTCTGATAATCGATTAATTTTTTTTTTCCCCTGTATTCAGTCCTGCAAACTTCAGCTTTCTGAAGAACACTTGTATGTCCTGCCAGGTCTGGGAGTCTGTACTCCACACACTACTTAAGTGTACCTGTAGAGGCTTTTCTGCCATTAAACTCTGGGTGGAATCTGAATACACATCCATCTCACTTCATTCTGTGACCTATTTCTATTTGTCATTGCTACTTCTCGGAAGTCCCCTTTAAAGAGGGTTTCCCTGGGGACTTGAACTCCTGGCCTCCGTGCAGCATCGCGGAGGCCTGCGCTCCGGTGCCGTTAGAGGTTGGCAGCTTAGAAAGCGCTCCGATGGCGCAGCAGGGCAGCGGTATCGCTCACTCTGGGCAAAAAGAGGACTCGTTTCTTTGTTCCTTTTCATCTTTAGTAAGAAAGATATTTTACAATTGGGGAATAACGCGGCAGTCAGATTTTGAAGCCTGTTGTCTTCTCTAAGCAAGCGACTACAAAACAGTTTCCAAATGGTGTACATGTTTTAAGATAAATATACAGAAATGACAGATTTCTATATTTAAGCTGCCTAAGCTCACCAATAAATATTGCTGCCTTTGCTTTAACACTTTTGCTGCCGTGCCTGTGAAAGGCATGAAGCGGTGTACTTACATCAAGTTAAAAGATTTACTTCTGCTCCTGAGAGTATCTGCCGAGTTCTGAACATGGACTGACTGCTTTTCTCTTTCCCGCCAGATTAAAGCCATTGTGCCGGTCGTACAGGAGAAACCTGGAACCCAGGTACAAGCCCTTAGGAACCCTGAAGAGAGTCCACAGCAGAGACTTATCTGATACAGGTAAAGGTTAAATTCTTTCATTGCGGTGCCCTAAATGAAAGGCTGAGACCAAGCAGAAGTGCCAAAAGCCACCATGCTCATCAGAGTCCGTCTGCGTTCAAAGCAACGGTTAGAAAGGAGAAATACAGAGTAAAGGAACTTGGGGTTCAGGAGGGTGAGAGAGCACTGACTGTGTGAAATGGTGTTTGCAATCTTAAAACGTACTTCATGCTGAACTGCCCTGTAAGTGTCTGGAAGGGTTCCACCCCACTGTCCTGGACCATCCCTAGTAAAGCTGTTTCTGACTTGACTTGTGCCACCTCCTGCGTTGAGGGGGACAGAGTGCTGTGTCAGTGGAATCTCTTCATTATCTCGCACTGCTGGCCTTTTAGCACCTTGTAGCTTTTTTAACTTCTTAGGTGAATGGTTGCCTCTGCAAAGCCACTTGGGAGCTGGAAGCCAACTTTGGGCCCGTTGCATCCTCTCTGGCTATTTCTGAAGTCCCGAGTACACAAGGGTGATGCAGGCCTGGCGAAACACATCAGGTCTGAACACAGGTGTCTACCAGGGCTCCTTCTGATCTGCCACAGCTCACGTGGAGGATGGCAGCCAGCTGTTTCCTCAGAAGGCACCGTGCTGGGCACGGCAAACGCTGTCATTGACATCCTGCTAAGGCTCCATCTGGGTTAAAGAACTCTTTCCTCTCCTCATACTAAACAAATTTTTATTAGAACTTTGCTGTCAACAGAATTTTATCAGAGACCAGAACTTTCCTTAAGTGTTGTTTTTTTTTTTTCTTCCTGTTCTTTTCCTGACAGATGAAGATGATCTCTTTGACTCGGAACTACCCTCTGCAAGGCCTAAGATTCCAAAACAGCAGAGAGACGAGAGCAGGCCCTCCAGCACAGGACAATCTGAAAATGCTGAAGGAAACATTAATAAGAGCACAGAAAGCTGCAAAGCAACCCCAACTTTCACCTCCCTCAAGGTAGACTTCATGGACTGTGAGGAATCAAATGATGATGATGAAGATGATGAAGAAGAATCTGAAAAAAATATAGTTCAAATTCTCTCCCCTGAGCCAGACGCCACTTCCACATCAAATTTCAATGGAGTAACGAGCGACCAACAGGAGTCTAATGCCAACATCCCTCGCTGGGATGCATTTTTTAAGTGCAACAAGCTAGAAGAAAGCTCTGAAAATGAGGACAACTTCCCATCTTCAGCAGATGCTGGCGGGTCCCAGTCGCTCTTCAGTGATTCGGATGGAGTAAGCGACTCCACGCACATCTCCTCCCAGAATTCTTCTCAGTCGACATACATATCGGAGCAGGGCAGCCAGGGCTGGGATAGCCAAACGGACACGGTGCTCATCACCTCCCAGGAGAGAAGCGCCTTGGACTTCAGCTGCTTCGGCAAAGGCAGGGGCAGAGCGGTTATTCCTGGGTGGCAGGAGGCTGCCAGAGACGGTCAGCCTGAGGACAGCAGGTGGAAGCCACCGGGTCAGAGCAGATCTTGTGTCCATGACGCTGCCGGTGACTTGAAAAGCAAAGGCCGTGAGAAGGACGCAGAAGCTGGCACTGCTCGCGTTCAAGGTGCGCCGGTGGAGTGGAGCGACGACTCCAGGACTCCCGATCTAGAGCTGAGGAGGGACTCCCAGAGCTCCTCCGACTTCGAAATCCCCTTGACTCCTGACGCTGAAGCGCCTCAGCCAGACAAACTGCACTGTTTATATACGAAGCTAGCAGCAGGCGAAAACATACTCAGTAACAAAAAAGTCTCCTGAAGACAGGTGGAACTGGTGACATCGTGGTAATAACTGAACAACTGAAAGTTGTTCATTAAGCTGGAAATTATTTTTCTCTTTAGAGCCGATTACTATCCGCATCTATGCTATTTCATGCAATTTCTTCAGAAATACCTTACTGTCAGAAACAGACATTTGCAGCCTGCGTCACTTCATTGTTCCTTCCACGAAATGCTGAAAGGGAAGCATTCCTAGCAGGGACTGCAAAAGCCTTCTACCTCCCAAGGTTCAGTTCTCCAGAACAGTCAGGAGACAAAAAATGGACTAAGAACTAAGGGTAGAACACTAAATGGGATTTAGTGTGTCTTTTTATCATGAGCTCTAAGAGTTTGCCTTTGATATATATGTAATTTCAGGTTTTAATAAAATACCACGTTTTGAACTGTGGGGAGGAACACAACATCTTTCAGGAACAACCATGCAAACAATGCAATAGTTTCACTTTAATCCTGAGGTTTCAGTGCAGTTATTTTTAAAAAGAACTGCAGAACAGACTAGAGAATTACTGACAAAAGTTTAAAAAAACCCCAAATTGTTCTTTTCAAGCAGTCTCTCTACCGTGAGCAACCATTGTCATCCACTTTTAACTCCTCAATGAGGCACTATATGCCACTGCTTCTGGTTTAGATCTCGCTCATTGCGAACAACTTATCACCAGTTCCTCCATGTTTTGGTTTGTTCTGAATTGTTTTTCAGAGCAACTTAAAAATAAAATCCTGTGGCACATGGTTCCAGAGGCACCAGCCTGCTCTGGAGGCTGTCACAGCAACAGAAGCCGACCTGTCACCCTGGACAGGCTGTTATGTCACTCAAGGCTCTGGTATTACCAGATCTCATCTCTGCAACATTTCCATTGACTTCACTGAGTTCAGACATGTTTAGATGTCTTGATATCTAGACAACAGGTTCTCCATGCACGTGTGCCTGCCAAATTCTCAGCTTCTAAAATGGAAACGCAGTTAAGGTTTTTGTTAAATTGCAGCACCTACAAAAATGCCTGAACAGCAGAAGCTATCTCTCAAAGTCTATGTGGTTTCCCATCCCTGAGGTCTTTTTAAGTCCCAAAGAATTAAGCAGACTTTTAGTACGACAGCTCTCCCCTCTGAGCATGTCTTCAGTCTTTCTGCCATCCTTGGCGATATGTGAATGTTAAACCAGCCAGCATTCTGCTGCTGGGAACAGCGACGGGAGGGTGGGTATGGAATGGCCGTCATCTCTGTGTGGTTGTAAGGATGCTCCAGTCCATGTCCTTCTCTGCTGTCACCTTGCCCTCTCCCTTCCTGGGATTTAACATAATTTCCACATGTGATCTGTCATTTATTTCAAGCAGGCTCGAGTGACTGAAACTGCTGCTGTAACTACTCTGTGAATAAAGTCACACAGAGCAGAATTTCTTCTGTTGGCTTGTTCCCTTACCTACCTGTAATTTGAGGGCTGTGCTTAAATGTACAAGAACCCCCTCTGCTTTAGACAAGTCAACAGTGTAAATTTATACCAGTTCTTACCAGCCATAAACAGCATAGAAAACACATGACTTCCTCACGAGGGCTCTACTACAGTCCCTATAGTGCTAGAAAATTTGGGTACAGAACAGCATTTAAGAGGTTGCAGTCTTAAAGCAAGTTCTACTGCTCCAGTTACAGCGAGTTTTGATAGGCTAAGAATTTTTTTTGTTAAGAATGACAACAACAAGAGAAAAACTAAATTTAATTTATTTTATCAAAAACTATAGGAAGATAGCAATACTAGAGATCACACATTATGAAAAGAAAATGTTCCTGAGCTTACAAACTGCATATTCTAATGCACACAGTCCTAAAACATACATTAGAAATAACCAAAAGATTGACTTGACTTTGAGATTAAATAGACAACAGCTTTTCTTACAGGTGATCTAGCAGCTTTAGTTTTGCTACTAGGAGAAAAAAAAAAAAAAACCAAACCGAAACCCAACCAAAAAGAACAGCTAGAGGACAGGTCACAGGTTACCAGTCTAGGAAGTGCATACGCACAACTGAACTGGTGGCCGTGATGATGCTAACGGACCACAAAGCAAAACAAAGGCAGAAGCTAGGCTGGTTTAGGCTCTTTAAAAAAACTGCAGATCGCTTTTCCTCCTTTTCCAATTTGGCCATTTTCCCCCAAACTTGTAAAAACAGCAAAAGGAGTTTTCAAAGTGACACAGTGTCCCATTAAGCTAATGCACTGACTGCAATCCAAATGCCCTGTGAATATGTGAATGCGAAATACTGTTCAGGGCTCTGAACTGGAAACTGGATACATGGGTTAACTTCAAATAAATACAAAATACTGTTACCTCCCTGAACATAAATTAACTGTCCTTTATTTACCGCACAAAAGGTAACACACATACCCTTCAGGAACAGCAGTGTTATTCCAGTGCTGGTGGTAACATATACTGCCCTGGGAAAAAGGCAGACGCTGAACTCAAGTACAACTACGAAGACTTGTATCTTTTAAATGCATTTTGCCATTTTTAAATCAAACTGGGCATGGAGATGGACAGACCAAAAGCGTGCCGAACCAGCCCTGTGTCACCTTGCACAGGAGAGGCCAGAGAACCTGACTGGATAAGGACTCCATCTCTCGCCGCAGCCGCTCTCGCCATTCTGCACCGAGAGGGAAGGCTGCAGACTGCAGCGGACTGGGGAGCTGGAGAGCGCAGATTCCATCCCCGTGGAATGCGTTGCTGCATCGGGCTACATGCAAGAGAAAGCACCAATGACTCCAAATGACGCAAGATCTTCTAGGGTTCGCTAACATTAAAGCTCCACATTCCACTTCAACTTTATAGGAAAAAAGTAATCATTAGAGATGTGTGACATGATAAAAATGGACCAGATTCAGCATTTATCCAAGCGTGTGGACACAGGTGAGCCCGGTAAGCAAGCTTTCTCCTATTCCTTAAACAACATAAAGTATCTGTTTCAGTGTGTATCTCGGTATCGCCGATTACAAAGCTCAGACCGCACTTTCAGTGGCCCACGCTCATCACCCCAGCCATGAAACCGATTTGGCTAGCAGTGTAGAAACCTTCGCTTTCTGCCAAAGAGCCAGATCTTCAGTGCAAATGCAACTGTGCTTCTCAATGAACAACCAACCTGTACGATCCTTTGAAACACTCTTCTCCGAGTGCGAGTAATTAACATGAAGTTTAAGGCATTTTCTAACAAATTAAGGAAACAGCTAAATACTGGGTACTCCATTCACCTGAGCCAACAGCTGTGCACCTTATAAAGGTAACTAGCTGAGCTATGATACATAGCTAGCATCCATTTCTGAAGCGTCCATTTATGGAGCAACATTATTCTGCCTGACCCTATCGACATTTACATGATTTGTAAGCAATGTGCAAGTTTTACAAGCTTTTAATCCACGAGGATAAAGCACTTAAGACCATCCCTGGAGCACGGACCGTGGCTGTAACTCCACTTGTAACCCACCTCAACTGCTCTTCAGTGTTTTTGAAGCCAAGCAAAACTTAGCATACATTACAAACAGATCGAGACAACTTTAAGATGATCAGTGGAAAAAAAAAAAAACCAAACCAAAAAGACAACTCGAGCAGCTGAAGAACAGTACAGTTCTCAGCCTTTACATTCAAGAACATCTTATAAATGTCTACAGAAAATGGGTAAACTCCCTCCTAGTCTAACTTCACTGAAGTTAACATTTTTGCAACAAGAAAAAACAGGCCTAGTCACTAGATAAAAAAAGTCACAGTATGTAAAAACTTAATCAAAACCAGCTGTCAATACAAACTGTTTCCCAGGGTATTTTTGCACCTAACAGATAACTGAGCACATCTCTATAATGCATCAGCTTTGTCAGACAACGGGCTGCTCTTACTGTCCTTTTGTTATCTATTTCCAAACTATAGCCAGTAATTTGTTTCAGCAACGACTGCCGAATTTCTGCAATGAAAACAAACAGCATCGCTACTACCGGTAATCCGGTATTTACAAATTCTCTGTAGAACTGCAGACCTCCTACAGCATCCTAACTAAAAATTAGAACATAGAATTTTTTTCAGTTACTATCTGTAAAACTTCTAAACCACGTAACATCAGCTAAAAACATTCGAGACCTTGATCTTACACCTGGAACCCACTGAAACCAATTTCTTTACTTGCACAGAGTTCCATGGACATGTTACAATTTGCGTTCCTGTGAACCTTCATTTAGACACAGTCCAATGGCTGTCCTTGATCCTTCAGCCTGGTGCCATAAATGTTATTGCTAATCTCTTAATGCTTTTCTTCACACAACAAAGGCAAAAAGAACTGTCAGCTATGATTCAGGATTCAAATCAAATGCCTCCAGACTTCTCAAGGTATAGAAGATCTGTAACATCCCTTCATCCCACTGACATCAGCTCCCAAAAAGCCTGTGGCTGTAAGCTCACACTTGAATATTCAAATCAAGGTATATTTTAAAGAGTGTTCTTAGTATACACTTCACTGCTTCCTCAACAGCAGTTCTAGAAAAGTCAGGTTTTAATCCCCATTATCAGTTCTGTATTTGCCTGAAACACGACATCTCTTTGGCGAATGCCATTTCAATTACAAATTCACTGTACTTATTTACACTAGATGTAAGAGTACTTGAATATATGTTCGAAAGAAGAGTCTTCTTACAACACATTTAAAAGAGAACAAAGTATTTGTGACTTTGGATACCGGAACTCAGTTGAGATAACCTCTGCAACACACAGCTCCGCATTTACAGACAGTTCTGATCCTCTTTTTGGATGGGCTGAGACCATCAGCAGAGTCTGAAGTCAGATCTATTGAACCTGCGACACAGACAAACAAATAAGGGAGTTTTAAAAGAGAGACTGAAACTGTGCTAGGTCTTCAAACAGCTTCAAAAGCCTTCTATCACCCCAGTTGTTAAAAGAATTGTGTGTGAAGCTACACTCAAACTCTACCCACACCCACGCTGCAACCACCAACACCACCGAGCACACATATCAGCATCCAAAGCCCCACAAACTCGAGCCTCGTACCCTTGGGTCTGTATCCATGCTGGTCAGCTGAGACTGCAGCCTGCCTCGAACGTTGGTGCCACAAATGCCACGAAAACCCAGGAGTTTTAAGGATTTAAATAAGATTTTGTCAGCACTTAAAGTGAGCTTCTGCAGGAATGAGGTACGGCTCTGGAGCATAGAGCTGCTTCTTGGAAAACTAAATAGCAGGGCAAACAACACATTGCTGATGTGGATAAATGGTTTGCACGCACAAACCTGACAGCAAACCTCATGAATTTATTGTATTGGAAAAAAAAAAATGAAGTCACAGAATGGTTTGGGTTGGAAGGGACCTTATATATCACCTAGTCCAACCCCATCCCCCACCAGAGGCAGCGAGATCCTTCACTAGACCAGGTTGCTCAAAGCCCCATCCAACCTGACCTTGAACACTGAACGGAAGATCAATTATCACAGAATCATCGAACGGCCCAGGCTGGAAGGGACCTCAGAGGATCACCTGGTACAACCTTTCATGGCAAAGGGAGCCTAGAAGAGATTACCTAGCAGTGACTGATGGTTCTCACTGTAAAAAACATTTAGTCCTTCTTCCACTCTAAACATCTGTACCACGGGACCTACATCCACAACTGAGGCATACGGACACCAGAATCCAAAGAGAAACCTACAGTGCCTTAGACCACTCAGCTTTACAGCTGTCTTTATCACTAGCAGATTACTTAGAAAGCAGTTTACCTGAAATGCCATGTAAACGCCTTCGAATAAAAGAAAGCTTTTTTTAATGGTATCCTGTCCATTCCTTTGAGCATTCTTGTGACAAATCTTCAAAATCATTTGCCTTGTCCGACATTCCAACCACAACCCCTGAAGGAGGTGACGCACCAGAGGCGCACGCTCAAGCTTCTGGGTGCTCTCGGTCTGGGAGCACCGTCTGTTCTAGGATCCACCGAGCTGTGCCAGAGAGATGCGGCGCCCGACCTAACATGCTATCACCAGTCAGGCTGCAACTGAATCCGCCAGCGCCCCAAACCTCCCGCAACAACAGTGTTAAAATCTGCAGACCTTTCATCTGGTAGTCAAAGGTGAGCTCTTCTCCAGCCTTGATGGTTCGTGTAGAAAACAGTGCGATTCGAGGAAGACGCAAGTCGAGGTTATCAATAAACACATTGAAGACTTGAAGATTTGGATCACACTGTAAGACAAAAATTAATGTGGTTTCTGTTAAGAAAAATGCACAGAAAGTTACACTGATGTGTTTAAGTAAACCAAGGTCACAGGGAAGGAAGAGCTGGTTCTTCTCTCAGTGACAGAACTCTAAAATCAAGTTGTCTTCTGAAATCAGCAAATTACTTTCTTGAAATAGCGTTAAAGGTGAGCACTCAGCTCGGAGTCAAGTCCCTTCAAGAAAGCAACCCTTATGCAGTACGTAGACTGCGCTAATATGCAACAGCATATTAAAAAAATGTAACCTTCAAAAGATGACAAGAAAAAAGATGGCAAACAATGCAATTAAAGCTACATTCTGAGGTCAGTATTTACCTACAAAACCCACAAAAAGAATTAAAGTTGAAAGAAAAGAAAAAACAACCTAGTACTTCAAGCCACACACGCTCACTAGTCTGTATTTAGGTTTAAGCATTGCTTCCAGGCCAGAAATAATATTTTCATACTATGAATAAATTTCTATTTTCAATTGCTAACCTGCTTGGCTTCCGAATCATCCGCTACGGGCTGGGTGGCAGCGGGAGGGTCAGGCACACTAAGCAGGAACTAGAAACCACTTCATCACTTTTTCTGGATTAAGTGTCAGAACTCAGTAGTCACTGAGGCAGTTTGTTAAACTCTGCACGCTTTTTTGCTCTTGCAGTACAACACAGCCCATGTTACAGAATCAGAAGTGAAGTCAGACATTTAACTTTACACTCCCATTTCCAAAAGTGAGAGCAATCGCTCATATCTAAAACTCTTCTTCACCCTTCTCCCTGGCAAGCCCCCACACCATCCAAAGTCATCATCTCACACATCTGAGGACGTGAATTTACTCTGTTTGTGCAACACTGACTGCATACCTCACAAACACCACATCAGTAAGAAACACTAATTTTTAGTGCAGGAATGATACATAATTCCTTTCCAGATGCAGTTCAGCCTTCTTGCTTTAGGTACTTCAGCGTAACAGGAAAGAAAACAACAAAAATTTCATGTTACTTTCAAGTTCTCTGGCGAGTTTAGATTTGATACGAGGAGGGAAACAAGTATCTACAGGAGAGAAATACCAAAAAAAGCACAGGAATTTTCATTTTTCCCTCTACAAACATTCGAAGGAAGAAATTCAGCATAAGCCCCCAACCTGCCCTGCTACAAAATAATGCATCGATTCCTACAGTCTTTGACTCTTCACTAATTTTAAAGTACTTCTCACATGGTACGTCTTTCAGTTACTTGGAAAAAAACACACCCAAACCAACCCTGTTTCGGTTGTCTAGAACCAGCAAACTCAGTCCCACAACCCCAGTCCTTCCAGCCGCCCACTTCGGGCAGTGTCTCATCCCCAGATTTTTGTAGGCAGTCCTATTCCGAGTAAAGCTACGTTCTACTTATGATGTCATCTAACTGACCAGACTCTGCTGGCACCAAACATACTCCAGAAAAACTGTAAACATGGTAAGAAAATTTTTACAGTAGGACAAGATACTTCTGGCACAATTAGGCTAACTCTCCAAATTCTTAGTATACAAAACAAGGTCTTACGCTGTGATTCACAAAGTGGGACACATTTCCGTATCGAGCTGCATCTACTGTAAATTCATCCGAGTCATAGTCCAAATCAAATAAGTATGTATTTCCCTGGTTGTCATAGAGCTGGCCTCGTCTCTCCGCTTCCTCACTTGTAATCACCTAAAAAAAGAGTAAAAAGAAACCTGCATCATATTATTAACTATTACTAAATCAAAACAAAAATCACAATCAAGTTACAAAAAAACCTCTACTTAGTAAAAAAACCCACTACATTCACTTTTTGATGCTGAAATAGCACCCCATCTCTAATGAATAAAGAATACACACATACAGCTAAACTAATCGGCGACTGAGGCATCTCTGGATGCAATCTGTCTACAGCTGATGCATAGCACCACCTTGTCTCAGGAAAAAAAATTATCAGCACCTTCTGTTAAGAGTTTTAATGGTGACAGATACACTCAACTGTTTCTACCTGAAGTTTCTATACACATAATTTGTTCACTAGACCCAGAAAGCCTTGTTTACTTCACATAAAATGAAGTTTCAACTTTCTCCCTTTGCACAGACGAAGATCAACAGGTATCTGTCTTTACAACCCAGTCACGTTTACAGTCCAGTATTCATCTCCTCCCTCCCTAGAAGCATCTCTTCCTGCTGTTTTTGACTGCAATGAAAGATCCTATTCATGCCAACTTAGACAGACACATAACTTCACAAAGCTGAATCTACACCATCGGGCTAGCCTGTGCTACTAGCACAGGGCAGAAATCCAGAAACTCCCCAAAGGAAGAGAAGAACTACAGCCACTCCTGACAGAAGCAACAGCTGAAAACTTCATCTGCAGCCCGTTATGTTGAATGTATTCTGTTGTGCTGCCTCAGCAATCACAATGTGGCAGCAAGACAGACACAAAGTGTGGTGGAATTGGACAAAAAACCCTCTAGAATCTTTCTGATGTTAGATTTGAGAACTTAGTCTGCAGTAGGAAATAAGTAGATTAGGAGAAAGGGTAAATACGCACTCCTCCCTTTAAGCAACAAAATTACATAATCATCTTCCTGCACCAACCCGTCGAGAGATACTCTGAATGACTGATCTCTCCTATGTTTACAAGAAAGGTACGAACATGAGAGGTTAGAAGATCTGAGGCAGGAAGGACGGAGGAAACACAATACAGACCATAAACATTTGTACAAAGGGACAGAAGGAATTATTTTGAGTCAACTTGGTAGCAAGGCAGATTTGTGGCAGAAATACAACAGACTGGATCAGAGAGGCTTGCCAGGAGCTGCTGATGTAAAGAGCCCTGAAGCAGAGCACAGGCTGAACCAGATAAACACAGGGCAATATAAAATCTCGAGAGTAACTCAAGGTCTGTATTTTATAACATGAAAGTTCTGTTTGAAACAGTAAGAGACTGAGTAAACAGATGTCCATACGGTAAGTCTTATTCTTGATATTAATCAAAAGTAGTATGTTTGAAAATACTACCTCAAAAGTTCAGACAAAACAGAAAAGGGCTGACACACTGGGTGGGGAGTTTGGTAACAACTGTGACTGGGGAACAGGAAAAAATGCAACAATAAAGATGACCAGGGAAGAATGAAGAATACGACTGCCATGAAAGAAAAGGACTCGCCTTTAGAAACACTACCAGGGCACCTATCTCAAGTAATTGTTCAGAGACAAACAGGATCAGCATTTTCTTCACATTCAACCTTTTACAATTGCTCTGGAATAGACGACGTTCTGGACAACATATTTTTTCTGTCATCTAGAATGTCTATTTATCATATTCCTGTACTCAAAAGTAGACTTAACTATTATATAGTAGAAGTCAATAAACGTTAACACTGAGAGAAAGCTCATCAAGATTTTCTCCAGCATTTCCTTTATTGTAAATAATTCATCCGTATGAGACAAATACATACCTCTCCAACATACTCCATCACAAAACTGTTCGTTTTGATTTCCTGGAGGGTTTTCACTCCCCAACCACGGCCATTGTTAGTTCTGAAGATGCAAAGAGAATACGGTGTACCTTTCTGTACTATCCTATTAGGGCAGTCAGGCCCACACCTACAAAAAGAATTGCATTCATAGATGGGCAAGCCGGGCTGGATTTTCAACTTCTTTCGTTTATTGTAAGCCAAAATAAATCCAGCCTCCTTTGGACAGCACTTCTCAGCAGGGCAGTCAGTGCATTCACAGCCAGTCGTTATTCCGTTTATTACATTTATTCCCGGATCAGTTTTATACTCATTAATGTAGTAGAAGTCTAAAGGAGGGCCTTCAAGATCCACAGTATTTTCTACCAGAATCATTGCTTTATGATTCTTTTTCCTGTTGAGTTCTTCTTTCCATCTCTGCAGAGCTATTCTTTGCTTAGCCTTCTTTACAATGTAATCTGCAACTGCAGGTTTTAAAGCTTTAATATGGTTTCTCACTTTCAGTGCTTTGCCTTCTCTCATCCGAGACAAGTATTCATTCTTGTCACTACGAAAGTTTTGAAGAAGCAATGGGCATTTCAGATTTTTCTGAGGTTCCCAAGTATTTGAAGATTCTGGCCACCCTTTCCATTTCACAAGATAGTATTCTGTGCCCTTGAAATACAGAAACAGATATAGATTTAGCCACATTTCATTTTGCTGAAAGCCAGCATCGCAGAGTACACAGACAAACACAAGAGAGCTCTGAAGTTAAGAAACAGCATACAGTGCAGGTCTTGATGTCCCTGTAACACTCAGAATTGGGGAGAAAGAGAAAAATCAAGTTTTCTGTTTCCAAATTAATGTATAGCACAACTTTGGATACTTTACACATCATCTCTAGCGGCAAAGAAATAAACAGCTGGGATGAACTCTGATTGCTAACGTTACACCTGGAGGAGGCCAGTTTGTTAAGGCAGTTACGTGAGTTACGCTAACTACCCACATAACTTGTATGCACAAGCAGAATGTAGTCGTATCACATACAGAATTTAAAAAAAAAAAATCTAAACTTACTGAAAAAGATCTCTAAAAACCACTATTTGTCATATCAACCGTCCTCCCAAAGAAGTAATCCATTTAAAACACGTAAAATTGTATTTATACTTAAGAAGCACACATTTTTGTACTCATTTTAAAAAGGCCAAATAAGTGCAACAAGGCCAAATCCTGAGACTGAATTTCACTGGCACGATCAAACCATAGGAATCCTGTTGCAGCACATGGCCCTAACTCTTCATCAGACAGCGCATAACAGTCAAGAGAGAAATACAGACTGTTACCTGCAAATAAAGGAGAAGCATCATAATGCATACCAAGCTACCACCTAAAAGCATCAGCATTTTGCTTTACTTCTAGATACGCAAAGGCGAAACATTTCACATTCTAGCATCTCTGTAATTTCAGAAAAAGACCTTCCTTCAGCATACCAAAAGCAGTACTTACACCGCTTTCCGTTTACAGTTCAAAGTTTGAAAGGTATTTCCTTCAACGTCAGCAAGAGCTTTGTCCTCACAGCCTGCTTCTTTGTGTTATGAGCAGAACTATCTTCGGCTCGCTTCCAAATTTCAGCTGAAAGAGTGATCAAATTGGTCTGTGTTTCTCTTACCTCTTCTACCTTGTAGTCACACAAATATTCCACCTCATAACTCTTTAGACTCCTGTTGGTGATTCCAATGGATTTACATCTGAGATTTTCCTTCCTACATAATTCTTGGAGGGTCTCAAGTGAAGCTAGACATGGCACATACCAGGCTACAATAAGAAAATTGGTAAAGAATCCTATTTAATATCTCGGCCAAATTGAAATCATTACGCCTTATCCCAGAGTCCCCACATTATCACTTGTGCTAGCAGTCCACCAGTCTCTTGTACACCTGCAGCATCTCACAGTCAGACTCAACCCTTCCCTAAGGCGTAAAGCGAAACACGGCAGCGGTTCCCTTCCTGCACCTTTACTCTGTACAGTACGTACGTTTGTGAAGAACGATCAATATTCTGGAGGGCAAAGACTTCCACAGGTGAAAGCTGCGCTCAGAACCGCACAGCTTTCCTCCGGCTACAGCATCCCACACGCGAATCACGGCGACACGCAAACCTCCGTCCCTCCACCGGACCGCCGACTCTCCGCGGTTAGCCAAGTGGAATCGAGCACTTGCGTGCAACCATGGTGACCGGCCGAGGGAAGAACGATCCGCGGCCTCCTTCCAGAAGGATCGCGGCTGCCCCCTCAGCCGGGCGGCTTTCACGGGCCGCGGCCCGGCCGGCGGCGGGGAACGGGGGGGGCCGCCATCAAGTTCCGAGCGGGAGCCGCGCGCTGCGCTGCGGCCAGGGCCGCACCTCCCTCCCTCCCTCCCTGCCGTCCCTCCCTGGCCGCGGGGCCGGCCCGGGTAGCGCAGGAGCCCGCCGGGAAAGGCGGGGAGGGGGCGGCGGAGGCCTCTCCCGCGGCCCCGGAGCCTCTCCCTCACCCCCGCCTCCATATTTACCTCAGGCTCCCACCCCCCC
>Ga0065711_1041181_pt1 | contig 16349 bp, 6 predicted proteins | sample Hoacrofraction12_FD_59098 | JGI IMG/M metagenome (GOLD analysis project Ga0065711, IMG submission 59098) | Hoatzin crop microbial communities from Cojedes, Venezuela - Epithelial fraction 12 v2 (version 2) | ecosystem: Host-associated > Birds > Digestive system > Esophagus > Crop | place...
TTTTTTTTTTTTTTTTTTTTTTTCCCTTTAGATGCAGGTCTTGGGCTATACCTGCTTGTGCCTAATACAGCAGTCACTGTGTTGAAACATGGCTTCGCACCATCAGTACGTTCTCCATTTCTCCAGCCTGGGATACACTGAGAATGGTTTCCCAGTATAAAGCTATATTAAAGTTTATGGTTGCCCATATGAGGACATTGAATTTAACTGACTCATGTAAATAACATTTCAAGCAAAACTGATAATTAAATAAAATATTTTGTTCCTTTAGCATAACTTGTTATCTATATTTAATGTTTCCTTATTTCATGTTTAATTTAGCCAGAGCATGTAGAAAAAGTAAACTGTAAGTATTTTCACATTTACAAGGAGTAGTTATTAGACCCTTTAAAAGCAAAGACTTAGGCTTTTGTAGCTATAAACTACCAAAATATATTTTTAAATGTCATTCAGCATCCTGAAGCGGTGACACAATCACGCTAATTGAATAGCATGCTAAAGACAATGGCAAACAAATGGAAGCAAAGGGTACAGTAAACCCAGGTATAGGTATGAAAGCTGTAATCTTTAACAAGTACTTGATGACAGTATTTGTAGTGCAATTTGCTTTTGAGCTTTCTCTTTGATATAGAAGGGCAAGTACTATAATGTATTTAGGAGGAACTACTGCTATAAATTGATCAACTTACATTAATTAATTCAATCTCCCAGATTTTTTTCACAAGGTCCATCGATGTATAGCCATTTATTAGAAAGGATTTGGTATAGTCACCCAGTTCAATGGAATCCAGCCATTCAGCTACAGAGGTGGGGTTGTAGCCATCGTGACCAATCTGCTTCATCTGAAAAACAAGAATCAGTAACAATTACTGATAATATTAATGAAACACCTTTCAGAACAGCAGTTATTTATATTATTTTCTTTGGGTCAGAGTTATTCTCTGATTACCAGTCTTTCAATGATTAGTACAAGATGGAACAATTTTGTGAGCAAAAGCACTAAGAAAACTTGGTTTTCAATGGTTCTTTTTCCTATGTCTGCTTGCCTTTTAAACCAGAGTATACTAAGACTGTACCACGAGTTCAATTCTTATTAGTCATCAGAGAATCCATAAGTGAGGGAAGGCAAAAGAGTGAGAAAGAGACATTATTAATATCCTGACTGCACAAAAATGTCAGATTTGCACCTAAGATTTCATAGAAGAGGAAGAAATTAGACTGGGGTATCAAACTGCACATGAAACATTTTCCCTTGTTTATATTACTCCTAATTTATTTCTCCTAGTAGGTTATCTTCTATTTTATAATGGTTCAAGCCACACTATACTTTTCCGCCCCCAGTGGAGGCTTAAAAAGTTCTCTTTCCTCTACCTGGTTATATTTTTCATGGAACTCCTGGGATTTTAATATATTTTAGATTCCTCTCTTTCTGCAAAGTTGCTTCAGATTGGACAATCGAACCAAATATTATTGCAATGGAACTGACAGCATGATGTGCACAGAAGTGCAACACCTGCATTCATATAGCAACACAGGCACAGAAAGCATAATCACATAAATCTTGTTTTCATAACAAACTAAGAAACATCACTGGCATCTTATTGTTCTGAATTTTGTTAAGCTACTAAGAAGTAAAGAGCTGCAATTTCTCTTTCACAATTGCCTCTTAGTGACACGAGTGAAGATTTTCAAGCTAGCCATTAAAGGCAAAATTGTATAAAGCCTCTACCTGTGCAGCTTGTTATGCCATACTGTGTTCATGAATTTTAAAGCAATTTGCAATAGTGGCAGAAGTAGAAGCAGAACAAAGTAGAAAAAATTGTGCAACAGCCTCAATATTCAATGGTATTATACACATATCATCTTTCTATAGAAGTGCAAGTAATGCTAACTTGATAATACACTGAACTGGTAAACTGTTAAGAAGATTCAGAGGTTTAGAAAGCTTGAGTTTTGCGTAGGATCTCCCAGCTGTGCAACAGTGACACTGTGCATGGTGAAAGCCAGTCTCCCATTTCTGCCTGCTTATGTACATTCCTACTTTATGGGAAACAAGGGAAGTGCGACAGAAACATAATGCTCTGAGCTTAAGTTTGAAGTGAGTGAAAAAGTAATTTAAAAAGCAGAGAATTCTGATCTCAGTATCTTGCCTGAACCAATTTATTTCTCACAGTTTATTGGAAATACAATTTGAATTCAAAGTTTCATCCTAACTTAGAATTAAATTCTTCGATATCAAAACCATGGCAAATTCTTCTTTCATTGTCACTCAGACTTACTTCAAATCTTAGATTGACAGTAGTCTGTCCAGCACACCGCAAAAACGTTGGAGGACCCTGGCAGCTCTGACTCCTGGGAAGCTTATTTCAAGAGCTGGTTTGAAATGAGGTATGCTTAAACAACCAACACTTGAAAAGAAAGGACCCGATAAACCGAAGAAGAAAAGTCTAATACAGAGAATACATAAAGATGTACAGGGCCTACAGGGAACATATGACTTTTGAAACATGTAAGGTATTTTTGTTTTCTTTCTCTAACAAAGAAAAGTGAAGCACCTTCAAAACAATTTGCAGCATATCTAAAGGGGGCATGTTATGTAAATTATGTCTTTTGTTTATTACTATTTGATCTTTATGTTTAATAAATCCTCATTTTAACATGATTTTTTTTTTAGACCTGCTGATTGAGCAATCTCATGAAGTCTGGTCCACAGTTCTGGTAACCCATCAGCCTCTACGAAAAGTAAACACAGCATGGCAAGTTTCTCAATTCTTGATTCCCACTGGAGATCTCTGTCAGAAGGGTTGTTAAAATAGATATCACTCTACTACGATGTGTTGCAAAGGGCTGCAGGCAAGCAAACAGAGGTGAACACTCCAATAAGCAAAAGACCAAGAACAACTGAAGTATATGTGACAATTTCAGTCTTTGGATTTGGTGCCAGTAGACAAAATTGTCCTCTGGTCACTCAGTAGCCTACATGGAAATACACTGTCCTATTGTTGGGCAGCAGCAGGCTCTGCAAGCATTCTTCCCTCTCCCTGCCCCAGAGATCTGGCTGTCTGTGTTCAAGGCCATGTCAGGGATGAGGCAGCTGTGTAGCCTTGGGTAAGACCCATGTATGAGCAGGGAGAAGCCTGGTTAGGACCACTCCACCTTCTGCAGGAGCTGCATGTTAGCTTAGGTCCATGTCCTCGACACTCGCCCAGGCTACGCCGTAGGTATGTCTGTGCCCAGCCGTGCACCTTGCTGATCCTCACCCACTGACTCGCCCTCCTGAACTGACCTTGTTCCATCCTTGTCCCTGTAGATTTGCCTTGGGATGTGGCTGTTGGTGGTCACTGTCACCATCCCTGCCCTGCTCGCCTTGTGCGGGTGCTCGCTGTCTGCCCCACTGTCCCCCCTCAGCTCCCAGCCCACCTGCCCTGGCAGGGCAGCCCCCTCTTCCTGCTCCTGTCACAGAAAATTAATCTCAGCACTAGCATCTTTGCCAGCAGTTTCAGCACAAAACAAGTATTTTGTTTTGTCATGAAGCAAGAATCAATCTTCTATCTAAAACAGATTTTCTAAAAAGTGTCTAATATATGAAAAATAATAAACTTTCAGAATCCATCCTCTTGTATGAAAAGTTTTGTTCTGTCTGTTAATAACATGAACTAGTTTATTAACTGTCACTCATAGCTGGCTGAATGTTTTCAAATATTTATTGACATATTGGTTATCTAGACATGACAGTATTAATAGTACCTGCTTTTCATACAAAATGTTGTGGAGTTTTTAAATAAAAAAAAAAACCACTTTGAAATATCTGTCTGTAAGTGCAGCCCCTTTACTTTAGTAGAGCTCCAGTTTAGTTGCATCTTATCCCAGTCCTCATTAATAGGTCATGGCTCTTGGACTGTTTGTATTTTTTTTCTATACTGCACCATGATCTTAGACTCCTCTCACAGATCATTTAAACCCTGTAGGCTTCCTTGCTGATGCTATTTACTATTTGATTATTTTTTTTTAAAGAAAAAACCCCTCCTATCTACTGACTGTATTTCCATGTACAATATTTTAATCATTTTGCACCAGCTACAACACATACACCAGTGGTGTCAAACATCTAAGGAGCTATGTGCATACTGTTTGACTCAGAGCAGTATAAAATCTCTAAGCTTCAAGTCATGACAGCCTTTCAAGTATTAACTGCTCATAAACAGGGGCAGCATTGTTCTTCCACAGGCACTGCTACTAGCTCATTCAGCTGTTATCTTTAAAGAACAATATTGGTCTGAGATGCTTCATTGCAGAGGAGTTTAGCATGCTGACTATGGAAAAGGCTAGGAATGAAGCTTATAGGATTTAGAGAAAAATAAATCTTTAAGAAAATACGATATAAATGAAGCACAGAAGAAAACACAAAGCATAAGAGATTTATCTCCTATGTTCCTATTGATCTATCACTAGTATTTCTGTTTGAAATGAACAGAAAGCAGAAGCCAGAAAGAACTGTTTCTCGTAATAAAATAGTAATGTCAAGTAGCATCCTAATGGGTTGAAAAATCCTTTACAGGAAACCATCTGTACACCAGTCTTTTTACAGGTGCAACACTGCTATATCTATGTAGTATTTCATATTAGGATAGAATGCACTTGAGTTTTTGTCTCTGAAAGGTAGCCAAATAAACACGAACAGAGCTTCAAAGTAATCACATATGCAACAGAAGCATCAAGGTGAATTCAGTAATATGGACTATTACCGGTTTTCTCTGATCTTCTCAGATAGATGGGGAACTAATGCTATTTTCTCCACAGGTAATATCACTATCTGGTGGATCTCCACACAGTGTATATTGAAATCAAGCTTTTTATCTGCTGTATAAGGAGAAAGAGATGACTTGACTTTCACAGCTTTTTAAATGATGGCTGTGATTACAGTGAATTTATGCTTGTGTTGCTTTGCAGGAACAACCTTTTTAGCAAGCACATGCTTTCTTTTAAACTGCTGGTATATCTGAGAGATTTAAGCAGCACTTTGGGGAACTTGCATGAAACTATCCACTACCAATCTGAGTTATTCTGGATGATTGTAAGAGCTGCGGGGTATCAGTTCTTTTTTTTCTTGTCTTTGTGAGCTGTCCATTATATATTCTGTACTTTGCAAACATAATCAGTTGGACTTCTGTTGTTGGAAAAGGAGATCATTCCTTCTCCGGAGTGGTGAAAGAAAAGGCTCAGGAGAGTGACACTTCTGAAGACAACAGGGCCTGGCTGGCATGGGGGCAGCACATGGAGCTACTACCTGCAGCGCCTGTGCAGAAATTGAGCTCAGGATCAGGGGCAGAGAGGCAGCTGTCACGAGGGGATGGGCACAGCTCCCTGAGGACCGGAGAAGACCTTGCATTTGCTGCTGCTGAGAAAGTCACTGAGTGAAAACAGGGACCTGCCTGCAAATATACACTGGGTGAGGAAGAGCTGTACATAAACCTTTTGGTTTCCTATGCTGTCTACCCTGTCACCTATTTAAAAAGTTAACTATTCAAGATTCTGTTCCAATAATGTTTGACTTTTCTCTCCACTACTCAAAAGCCTTTCTTCTTCTTGTGGAGTTTACTGCAAAAAGATAGTATAGGCACATTCATTTCACAGATTCAGGATCCTGCCCTGATGGTAAATCCAGAATACCATGAGCTGAGTTTGGAATTTTCTACCTAAGATTGCCAGCATTGCAATAGGCACTCTTTCTATGATTTTTGCAGTTGGAATCTATCTTCTGAATTTAAAGCAAAATACATGCATGCACACTTTTTTTTTTTTCTGGAAAAATTAAACAGACCCACACTGAGAAGACTGAAAAGACCTCCTGGTTCTCCATCAGACACAAAGTCTGGGACAAGGGAAGAACAGGTCTCATTCGGTATTACTGAGGATGATGTATGCAACAGTTCAGGACATTCAAATTGTATAGAAAGTAATCTTAAGAAGAACCATATCTGGAATTTGTGGACTAAGTGCAAGCTATGGCCTTTCATCTCATGAGTTTCTATAAGTATAGTTTCTAAAAGCAGTCCTGCGGATATTTGTTGATACTTCAGTGCATAGAGCTACAGCTTTACAGGCATACTTTCAAAAACTGGATATTAGCACAGACTGACATCTCCAACATCAAACTTTCATGCTTTGCTGGACCCTGAGTAGCTCTGCCTGTTTTACTTTAGATAACATGCTATTAACTGCACCTTTAGTTTTTTACCCCACTTAGGGGTGGAACTAGCGGTGATCTTTTTGGCCAAACAGTACTATGATTTGGTGCCACAGTACGATTTAAAAGTGATCTACTTTGCATTCATTTGCTTTGCAGAATAGTCTGGGTATGCACTATCCAGCTCTATTTTTGGAGGAAAGTAAACCAGAAGATCAGCACCAGTCAGGCAACAAATGCATTTCAACACATATAGGGACACAAAGAGCTGCGTCAAGTGGCTGACAATTTTACCACCTTCAATGGGAGAACACACACATGCAGACATGGACCAAATGGTGGAGATATACCTTTGTATTTGCTGTCAACTGCCTTTAACTCTTCATGACTCGTATAATTTCCTCCCTTTATGTTTTTTCTGATTTAATTGCTTCACTTTCTGTTGCCTAGCTCAGAACTGTTTGCTGAATTACTTGTTGCTTCTATAACCGTTTTATCCTCCTTGTTATTTTTTGTGATGAGCAGAAAACCCATCAATCTCCTCAGCTTCCCAGAAGATCCCACAAGGTGCTAACTAGAGCCTCTAAAGGCCCAAGGAAATGATGCTGTTCATCAACCTGTGCTGCAAGAAAGTTGAAAGCTTCCTGACAGCAGGATAACCTGGTGTCAGTATCAGAAGGCTGCTAAACTCCTGACTGCTGTGAGGAGTCCAGATGTGCCTGCCTATACTTCTGTTCAGTGACCGGTGGGCCAGCTGCAGAAGAAACCAGAGACAGATGAAGAAGAAGGCAGGGCCAGTCCTGAGGAAGAAATAGTGCTTCTGTGGATGGGCATTCTTATGTGTCTCGTTCCTGCAGACCCTTTCTAGGTGTTCAAGTTGCAACAGACTATGGTGACTGCTGGAACCTCTTCTATTCCTTCCACAACTACCAGTGCTGTTTCTGCCTGTTCCATTAGGCCACACTGGCCAGTTTCTGTCATTGTTGGTCCACAGTGGGATGTGCCAGACCTCAGGAAAATGTTTGTGTTATTAGTCATTATAATTTTTAGCTTTTATTTAATGCTGGATGTCTTCCTAGCAAGTGTGTTCTTTGGGGCTGGGCAGCAGCAATTCTGAGCCATGGGCTGTTCATGGCACCTCGGGAGGTCATGCTGGTGCCTCTCTGGAGACCTTTGAACCTCTGCATGTGAGACAGCTACAGAGAACTTGTCTGCTGGCATGCTGTGCAGGCAGAGATCATTTCTCAGACTGCAGAGGTCTAGCTGGGGACCCTCTGGGGCACAATGTACTAACAGCCTATCATAAGGCTGAAAGGGGAGAGTTGTTCCCTGAATAGCATGTTTCAACCAAAGGCATCGGCACAGAGGAGATGAATCATTTCTCTTGATGGATGAAAAGTGGGAGGGCATGGGACAAAAGCTCTTACCTCACTGGAGAAGTGGGAGGAGGACATAGAGAAGGGTTTCTTGCTGAGAGGGAACATAGAAAAAGTACCCTCTGACCTAGTCAGCCCTGACTCTCGAGCTGTCTTCAAGTGTTACTCCTCCTTCCTCCCCAAATCATAGCAGTCACTTACACAGGCCTTGTTAGCCTTTCATCCTTCCCACTTCACCATTTTCTAGCAGCTCCAACTGGATTTTCTTTACAGTCAAATGGCCTGCATAGTTTTCAGATGGCACTGGGGACAGAAGTTAACAGCCACAAACCAGTAGGCAGGCAAAGGCAGGACAAATACATCCATCAGCCCAGTGCTACTGAGGAGTGAATGGGTGAAGCAAGTAAGCCTCAGAGGCCATAAAGACATCTCCACCCCTTTTGTGTGGAGGTGGGAGTGGGGATAGCAATTTGTTGACACAAGGAGACAGAGATCCATTTCTTTGTAATCTTCCCTTTGCATCTGAAACATTGCAAAAGACATTCAGTGTCAATTGCATTTTCCTTGTCTTACTCCACTCACTCCTGGTTGGTCTTCCCTTTATCTGGGAAGGTGCAGCAGCCTGGACACAAGCACCATCCTCGATGTTCTGAGCAGACTGAAAAAGAAGAGAGGGCCGTGAGACAACTGTGCCCCTGCAGGGGCTGTGCAGAACACAGCCCAGACCTAAAGCTTGGGAAACATTGTAAACGTATGTGTCCAGTCTGTCATGCAGCCTGCTATCTTGCAGGCAGATGGCTAAAGCCATAGTCCACTTTCACACAGCATGTGATAGAGTCATAGTTAAACTGAGTACCTGCTCCATCTCTGGATGTGTATGGCCTCATGACCTGCTGATGCAGAGGGTGCATAGCATTTATCAGTAGGCAGGCAGTATCCAGATGCTGCTAACACTATTGCTGCCCATAGAGAAGATACTAGTGTTCACTCGGAATCCAGCACTGGAATTATGGACCATATGGGTATTGGAAGTCCTTCTGATGACCTGCAAATATGTTCATAAATTGCCTCAGTGAGTAAAGATGTGGGACAATTGAGTGGTAGTCTTTGTGGTTTATAGCTACCTGCTGACAGGTTGCAGATGGGAATATGGGTCCCATCAGTGGCCCCTGTGGAGCTCATGAATACACAAAAGATGCAGTCCTGAGGCAGAACAGCCATACCAGCAAAGACTCCCAGAAAACAACTGTCTGTGTCTTCTTTCTCAGACAAAAGGATATGCAGAAAGTCCAAGTCAGCTCATTCAGGTTGTCATCCTAATCTAGTTGCCACAGAACGAGAACAGCACTTCCTCTCATACAGCGTATTTCCTTGTCTCCTGACTATTCTCAGAACAGGCAGTAGGCAATAGGGAGTCAACCACAAATAAACAAGTATAAAAGAAGCAGGAAGAAAAATAACACTACTGTACGGGCAATGGTGGCGGGACCAGTGACGTGCTACTGTTACTTACATGATACAGATAAATGACAGCACACCGTGTCTACAGCGGCTCACTGATAGACTCAGTTAAGAAGGAAAATGTTTCTGAGGCTGCTTCCATCAGACAGTTTTGAAGAACATGCATGGAGGGGGCATTTGGTATATGGGACCAGTCTAAAGCTAGTTTGAAGTAAACACTCTGAATTATAGAATAGTCTGAAGTAAACACCCTAAACTACAGCAGGGTTGTATTTAACTGCCTTGTTTTACTGATCCATTCCTATTGTGCTGCATTACTTAAACAATGTAGACTACACATTTGTGTTTCACAGTTGAAAAATTAATGTGTTATGCTGGATTCTAACACTTTTTTCTGTCCTTGTAGTTAAAGGTCTTATAAAAGTATAACAAGTAGGTGAGTGGCCTCCTTCCAAACCAGGAAAGCAATTTCCAGAGGCATTAGAAGGAGGAAAAACAGCAGGGTAGAAAGCACTTCCTTTGAATTCTGTTTTCCACCTTCACTTCCAGCAGACCAGAACCAAGGACTCATAGCCAGAAAGGGTCATAAACGTTATGATACCACTTTATAGCACCTTCTAGCTTGGACACTGTCTTCAGGAATGGAAGCTGGAATGATTTATCTTTGACCCATGCTGAATGTGAGAGAATTAAACATCAGGGTTCAAATCAGCTTGCTAAACTCTGGGATGTCTAAACCAATAGCGATATAACAACAGCAAGCATAGGAGTGATCTTTCTCTGTTACATACACAGCATAGTTAATGTGCACATGCAGAGTAGTTCTGCTTTCCTAAATGCCAGACTTACTGTGCTTGCACAAAAGAGTGTTACATATGAGTAATAGATCCAGCACTTTTTGGAAGCACAGTTTTACTGCTCATATAACACTACTCACAGAGAGCATGTGGTTATAGCCTGCTCATATCCTACTTCTTGTCTGGTTCTGCAAAGCACCTAAGAAAGAGGCTGGCTGCCTGCACACCATTGCTACAAGATTCCCAGACTTGCTTTGTGCTGAGACCTCTCCATGCAGGAAGGAACAAGCTGCACACTTTAAGAATAGCTCTGAAGCCAGAAGAAAGCTGCTTTCAGCTATCATCTTTCTCCCATCTGTCAGATGAGAGAATGTGTTCCCATTATGCGCTGGGAGAAGCAGCCATACACTGAGCATCCCACACAATAACAATCCTTTTTCTCATCTAAGTTCTCAGATAAGCTAGGATAATTCTTATTTTTAAAAACATTTTAGCTTTTGAGGAAGCCATTGAGAAGTCACTTGCACACAGGTTTTGGATGCCGAAATAACTTGACAATGCTCCAATGTTTCCTATGTCACTTAAGTGTGGCTAAAATGTTATGTCATGACTGCTATTATTTTCTTAGTCAATTAAACATATCCTGCACACAATTCTTTTGCCAGTATTATTTTTTTTCTCAAGTCCTTGGACTTGCAACTTCAGTATCTTTTTAGACATTGTCTCTACCTTTAGACATGTCTGAAATTCCTTTTAATAAAACATACAAAATCCTTCTCCAAACATTCATTGATTTCATTCTTTTCATGCAAAAAAAGCTTAAATGCAATATCAAACTGCTATGAAATTTGCTCTAAGACTCATGTCATGTATAAATTATTTCCATTTCAAGAATTAACTTTACAAATTATATTTCTACTGGAGTGTCTTAACCTTATCTAATAATAATAAGCCATAAAGTGCTCTAGTTAATATTAATGTGAAACTTGAATAACTTAAATTACATTAGTGCAAGATGAGAATTTGGGCTACTAGCTCCAATCCAACAAAAGTAAAGGGTATTCTGAAAAGCAGAAATCTAACTGAAAGATTTCCACTCTGCCTATCTCTTACAAACAGACCAGTTTACCCTCTTATGAAATGTTCTCCTCAAATACAGAAACATCAGGGAAAATATTCTGAGAAATCTGGGAAAACATACCTTTTTGTACTGTTTAAACACTGCATAAGAAACTACAATGATTAATTTGTCTATATTTGGACAGATATGTGGGGTGTTTTCCTGTTTAAAACTACTTCAAGCTCTAGAAAGTGGTTCCTAAACAGGCTACTGGTGTTTGAAAGACAGAAATTCATCACTCTTTAGGAAGCCAGCAATTATGAGTAAAAAAAGACAGTCTTTCTTTTCAGCCACTAAATGCCTGTTGCATTTTCAGGCTTCAGAGATGAATATGGATGAGAATAACAAAAAGAGCTTTAAAAAAAGAGTATTTTAAAACCTTGACAATAGATTTGTTGCTTGACTTTTACCCTTTAAGCTTATTCAATACTGCTTGCATATATGGATCTAAGGAATTGTTGTTGCATAGATATTTTTTAAACCATTTCCACCTCAAAATCTGAGTTAAAAAGTATCACAAGACAGGAAACATTAACAGTAAAACTAAAAATGACATAATCAGCTATTAAGTACTAGAATACAAGGAGTCATCAAGTTTTAATTTAAATGAGGAACAGAAAAGAGGTACATGTTCAAAACAAACAAACTAAAATAATTTCTATCTAATGAGATCCAGATTAGTGGGAGTCCATTTATGGTTTGAGATCTTAAAGTATTTAGGTGATATGCACTATTTTGAATGCATGATGCATTGATGCAGAGCTGAACTTATCGACAAACAGATATACAGAAATGAATATGCTTGCAGGATCTGAAAGTTTTTTAGATCTTCAGCAAGCTGTTACGAATACAGAAAAGGTGGGTTACATTAGATAAAACTTACCATGATCCCAGTTTTTGGGGCCCATAACTGTTCTGACAGCTGTGCCTTCAAGAGAACTCAGTTTTGAACAGGAAATTATGTATTTTTACTATGTAAGCTCTCTTGCGTTGCTGAGTCATTTAAGTGAAGAAATGTGATGCACAGCTTCAGCTTTCAACTGCCTTTGTTTTGGTGTAATATTCTTGCATCAAAGACACGTTAAAAATGTGGTCCTTAAGGACTGGTTTTTCTAGCTCAATAGCGAAGCTGCTAAAGACTACTCCACTGTTATTCTGCCCATGCTTCAAGCTGTTCTGTGTTACTTAATTAACTTTCGTTCAGAAGATGTAGATTCTTCCAAGTAACAGCACAACCATGTTGTTCTCAACTGTTTTCAAGAGTATCTCTAGATGTTGATTGTGTCCTCCTTTCCTACATTAAGCACATTTTAAAAAGACCTCAGTTGAAGTTTTATGACAGAATCTGGTCTCAGCATTAGTACACTCTCCCAAAGCAGACATGATTAACAATGTTTTCATAAACACCAGTTACTGAGTCCAGATAGCACTAAAATTATGATATATTAACAATACATTCATTAATTTTGAAAAATTTAAACAAAAATACAAGAAAGCTGATCTCAGATATATGAAAAACAGAAAAATACTTCATCAGCTAAGATTACAAAATTTTGTCTGAATGATAGCATTACTGAAAAATTAATAAATTCATAGTTAAACCTTAAATATCTATTGTAATTCATAAAATGCTTCTTTTATATACCCTACTACTTGTAGCATTTATCTCACTTGTCTAATGTAGTATGTGGAATATTATTGTTTTTAATAATCTTTGGTGTTTCAGTGCAGACTCGTATTGTAGTATATATGGATTGACTAACACATCCAGACACAGAAATTGTTCGCAACTTCTAATTTTTCCCATACGAAAGAAACCCATGTTGTCTTTTATAAGTGATCCATCCAGTAAGCCGTGATGCATCAGAAGGCCTCTTCCAGCAACATCAGCCTCTACACTAAAAAGTCCTTTAATAACTCTTCTCAATCTCCAGTATTCTCAAACTGCAAGCAGGCTAATCTCTATTTACCTCAATTATTCTACACATGCTTCTCCCAGAACACTCCACACACTTTATACTAGGGTTTATTCTTTGCCTAATATCTTGAACTAAGCATCTGCATCAGATGTGGCAGCCCTCTGAGACGTACGGATGTCTACTTCTTATTTATTCTCCTTATATAGCTTTCCAAAATCAAATAGTAAGATTTCATGCTAGGCTTGGTATCTCTTGTTTGGAATGCTAGTAGAAGCCTCCACTGATACATTCTATAAAATAGACGTATAATGCATACAATGCATATCAACTCCTGGCTTCGTGGCTGGTGCTGTCATGAAGGTTTTGGCTTTTATGACAATGGGACACTCTTTCATGACTGTAACCTGTTAGGGAGGGATAGGATCCACCTGTCTAGCAGAGGTAAGGGAATCTTGGGCAGCAGACTGGTCAACTTGGTGTGGCGGGCTTTAAACTGAAGCACTCAGGGCAATGGGACCCAAAGTGGCAATGCTCGTGCCATTACATCCAACCGGGGAATAAGCCAGGCCAATCAGAGCAGCAACAAATGTTCTTTCGCTTTCTCCCAAATTGAGAGCCAGAAGCCCAACCACCTTAAGGGTATGCATGGCTACAGTGGATCCTCTGGCACCCCTCCAGGGAAACCTGCATGCTCTATTACCTCTCTGAAATGCCTATACACCAATGCACGCAACATGGGGAATAGACAGGAAGAACTAGAGATCTGTGTGCAGTCTCAGGGCCATGATCCCATTGCAATTACAGAGACATCGTGGGATAGCTCACATGATTGGAATGATGTCATAGATGGATACGCACTTTTTAGGAAAGACAGGCCAGCAAGGCAAGGTGGTGGAGTTGCTCTTTAAGTGAGAGAGCAACTGGAATGTATCGAGCTCTGCTTAGGAGTGGATGAAGCATGAGTCAAGAGCTTATGGGTAAGAATAAAGGGACAGGCTAATACTGGCGACCTTGTTGTGGGTGTTTACTACAGGCCACCTGATCAGGAAGAAGAAGTCGATGAGGCCTTCTACAGACAGCCTAAAGTAGCCTCACGATCACAGGCCCTGGTTCTCATGGCACCGTGCTATCTGCTGGAAAGACAACACAGCCAGGCACACACAGTCCAGGAGGTTCCTGCAGAGAATTAATGATAACTTCTTGACACAGGTGCTGGAGGAGCCAACAAGGAGAGGTGTGCTGCTGGACCCTGTACTGACAAACAAAGAAGGACTGGTTGAGGATGTGAAGGCTGGGGGCAGCCTTGGCTGCAGTGACGATGAGATGGTGAAGTTCAGGATCATGCATGGAGGAAGCAGGGCAGTAACTAGGATCACAACCTTGAACTTCAGGAGAGCTAACTTTGGTGTCTTCAAGCACCTGCTTGGAGGAATCCCATGCGTTAGGGCTCTAGAAGACAGGAGGGTTCAAGACAGCTAGGTACTATTCAAGAATCACTTCCTCCATGCTCAAGATCAGTGCTTCCCCATGAGTAAGAAATCTAGCAAAGGAGGCAGGAGACCTGAATGGATTCTAGCAAAACTCAAATGGAAGAAGATCTACAGAATGTGGAAAGAGGGACAGGCCACTTGGGAGGAATATAAGAACATTGTCAGAGTATAGAGCAATGCAATGAGGAAGACTAAGGCCCATCTGGAATTAAATTTGGAAGGGATGTCAAAGACAACACGAAGCGCTTCTTCAAGTATGTCAGTAGCAAACAGAAGACTAGGGAAAATATGGGCCCGCTGCTGAATGAGGTGGGTGCTCTGGTGACAGAGGAGACAGAGAAGGTGGAGTTACTGAATACCTTCTTTGCTTCAGCCTTTACTGCTAAGGCTGGTCCTCAGGAATCCCAGTCCCTGGAGGTAAAAGACATATCCTGGAGAAAGAAAGAGCTTCCCTTGGTCAAAGAGGATCAATTTAGAGATCATTTAAGCAAAATGGACACCCACAAATCCATGGGCCCCAATAGGATGCACCCATGAGTACTGAGGGAGATGTCATTGCTAAGACACTCTCTGTCATCTTTGAAAGGTCATGGAGAACAGAAGTGCCTGAGGACTGGAGGAAAGCCGATGTCACTCCAGTCTTCACAAAGGGCAAGAAGGAGGACCCAGGGAACTACAGGCCGGTCAGCTTCACCTCCATCCCAGGAAAGATGATGGAAGAACTCTTTCTGGAGGTAATCATTAAGCAAATGGAGGAAAAGAAGGTTATCAGGAATAGTCAACATGGATTCACCAAGGGGAAATCATGTCTGACCAATCTAATAGCTTTCTGTGATGGCATGACTGGCTGGGTAGATGAAGGGAGAGCTGTGGATGTAGTCTACCTTGACTTCAGCAAGGCTTTTGACATGGTCTCCCATAACAGCCTCCTAGGGAAGCTCAGGAAGTGTGGGCTAGACGAGTGGACAGTGAGGTGGATTGAGAACTGGCTGAATGGCAGAACTCAGAGGATTGTTACCATCAGCGGCACAGAGTCTAGCTGGAAGCCTGTAACTAGTGGGGTTTCTCAGGGGTCAGTAATTGTCCCAGTCTTGTTTAACTTCTTCATCAATGACCTGGATGAAGAGTTAGAGTGTACCCTCAGCAAGTTTGCTGATGACACAAAACTGGGAGGACTGGTGGATACACCAGAAGGCTGTGCTGTCATTCAGCGTGACCTGGACAGGCTGGAGAGTTGGGAGCAGAGGAAGCTGGTGAAGTTCAACAAGGGCAAGTGCAGGGTCCTGCACCTGGGGAGGAATAACTCCATGCATCAGTACAGGCTTGGGGTGGACCTGCTGCAGAGCAGCTCTGAAGAGAGGGACCCGGGCGTGCTGGTGGACGACAGGTTAACCATGAGCCAGCAGTGTGCCCTGGTTGCCAGGAAGGCCAATGGTACCCTGGGGTGCATTAAGAAGAGTGTGACCAGCAGGTCAAGGGAGGTTCTCCTCCCCCTCTGCACTGCCCTAGTGAGGCCCCATCTGGAGTACTGCATCCAGTTCTGGGCTCCCCAGTTCAAGAAAAATGAGGAGCTACTGAAGAGAGTCCAGCATAGGGCTACTATGATTGATGAGGGGACGGATGATTAGGGGACAGGAGCATCTGTCCTATGAGGAAAGGCTGAGGGAGATGGGCTTGTTTAGCCTGAAGAAGAGAAGGCTGAGAGGGGATCTTGTAAATGCTTATAAATATCTGAAGTGTGGGTGTCAGAAGGATGGAGACAGACTCTTTTCAGTGACGCCCAGCAACAGGACAAGGAGCAACAGGCACACACTAAAGCAGAAGAAGTTCCAGTTGAATATGAGGAAGAACTTCTTCCCTCTGAGGGTGACGGAGCACTGGAACAGGCTGCCCAGGGAGGTTGTGGAGTCTCCTTCTCTGGAGATACTCAAAACCCACCTGGACAAGGTCCTGTGCAGCCTGCTGTAGGTGACCCTGCTTTGGCAGGGGGGTTGGACTA
>Ga0065711_1041187_pt1 | contig 16349 bp, 7 predicted proteins | sample Hoacrofraction12_FD_59098 | JGI IMG/M metagenome (GOLD analysis project Ga0065711, IMG submission 59098) | Hoatzin crop microbial communities from Cojedes, Venezuela - Epithelial fraction 12 v2 (version 2) | ecosystem: Host-associated > Birds > Digestive system > Esophagus > Crop | place...
GGGAAGAAGTTCTTCCTCATGTTCAGGTGGAACTTCCTCTGCTTCAGTTTGTGCCCATTGCCCCTTGTCCTGTCACTGGGCACCACTGAAAAGAGTCTGGCCCCATCCTCCTGACACCCACCCTTCAGATGTTTATAGGCATTTGTAAGGTCCCCTCTCAGCCTTCTCTTCTTCAGGCTGAACAAGGCCAGCTCCCTCAGCCTTTCCTCAGAGGAGAGATGCTCCGGTGCCCTAATGATCTTTGTAGCCCTCCACTGGACTCCCCCCAGTAGTTCCTCATCTTTCTTGAAGTGGGGAGCCCAGAACTGGACACAGTACTCCAAATGGGGCCTCACTAGGGCAGAGTAGAGGGTGGGGAGAACCTCTCTCGACCTGCTGGCCACACTCTTCTTAATGCACCCCAGGATACCATTGCCCTTCTTGGCAACCAGGGCACACTGCTGGCTCATGGTCAACTTGCCATCCACCAGGACACTCAGGTCCCTCTCTGCAGAGCTGCTCTCCAGCAGGTACGCTCCAAGCCTGTACTGGTGCATGGGGTTGTTCCTCCCCAGGTGCAGGACCCTGCACTTGGCTTTGTTGAACTTCATCAGGTTCCTCTCTGCCCAACTTTCCAGCCTATCCAGGTCACGCTGAATGGCAGTGCAGCCTTCTGGTGTATCTACCACTCCTCCCACTTTTGTGTCATCAGCAACCTTGCTGAGGGTTCTTTCTGTCCCTTTGTCCAGGTCATTGATGAATAAGTTGAATGAGACTGGGCTGAGTACTGTCCCCTGGGGGACACCACTAACTACAGGCCTCCAACTAGACTCAGCGCTGCTGATGACAACCCTCTGAGCTCTGCCATTCAGACAGTTCTCAATCCACCTCACTGTGTCGGTAATTCTAAAGGATAGGCATTTATCTCTCAGAGCATGTACCCCTGCAGTTTTATAAACTGGTGAGTTGATTTCATGTGCTTTCACTTAGATAGCTCCTCATTACCTTTCAGCTCCCACGTGGAGTTAGTCAGATAACATGTGACAGAAGGTCTCAACCTTTGACTGAGCTTCTTTCTGTTAACGTTAGTTCTTTACTCTTTGTGTTTATTACAAGTATTCATCTTTTGGTATCGTGCACTTTGGTCAACAGCTTTTCCTACAGAAATAATGTCATCAGCTGTGTCCTGACAACACATCTTTGAACCAGGCATAAGTCCTGATGTTTGTACTGAATGAAAAGCTGGGTCAAATGTTACCAAAAGGTGACTTCGGCTTACCAAGAAAAGTTTCAGACATGAGAAGTAATGAACATATTTTCTGTAAATAAAACTTAAAAACATCCTATTCACATAACAACTCCTGAACCTTCTGACATTTGTATGACAGGTGACCTTAATTTTGTCATTCTCTGGAATACCTGACTTTGTAGTTTTAATTACATTCTTTTAAGGTCACTGCATATGGTTTGCTACATAAGAAAAAAGGAAATGGAAAAAACCCCACCAAATTTCTGTCATGTAGCATTGGAATGAGGTAAACATAGGTTATCATCTGTGGACTCTACTAGCAGATATCTGCTACTTGTGCTGAGCAATTAAGAACTGTAGAAAATTATCCTTACATGAAGGATAACTTGTAGGGGATGAGACATTTAAAATGCTAGGTTTCATCAACAGTCAGAATAGTTTAAGCACACTTGTCCAGTCAATATTGCTGCTATTTCTCATGGGTTGTATGTAGTTTATTCTGTAATCTACAGGAAGGTTTAGCTGGCTCTTGATGCAAAAGCATAGCTGCAAACTCATCAGTCGTGTGTCACATGCTGTCTGCTGCAGTGTGTGAGCAATGTTTGCATCAACTACAGTCACACTGTTGTGTTACTCCTTGATTGTAGGTGTTCAGGTCGTATTTCTGCCTTTTCGTCCCAGGGCAGAGACAGCACTGAGTTAGGGCAAACTCAGTTTCACAAGCTCATTGGAATATTCCAAAAAAATGGCTGTTATTCCCTCTGATTTATATGCGGCCTGATACAATGCGTAGTTCACGTTTTTAGATCTGTCTCTGGTTTGCCTTCTGGATTCCCTCAGCCTGCTTAGGGGCATTTTATAGTGGATCTATTTCTTCTTCCACTTCTGGCTTTTATTTCTTTACAGTCTTGGTCTTTCATGGGCTTTAGTATTCATCAGACACGCATGAGTGTGCCAGTGCTTCAGGCATTAGTCCTGGAGGTGGTATCACCTTTTTTTTTTTCCTCAGTAAGACAGTACCAAAAGCTTTGCCTTCATTTTTTTCATCTTTATTCCCTTAGGCATCTCTCAGCACAGACTTGGTGTTTACTTCTGTGCCTGTACGGGATTTTTTTGTCTAGAAATTGAGCTCAGTGCTGTCTGCTTCTGTTTCTTCATTCGGCTTTCTTTTCATGCTAGTCACAGCGTTTTTCATGCTCTGAGTCTCTTTAGCTTGACATTTGCCACAATGTTTCTTGTACCTCATGCTGAGTAATTAGAAAGGACACCAAACATGTATCCCAAAATGATTTGTAATTAAAACAACTGTTTAAAAATCTGCTGTAACTGCAGCAGGTATTCACATTGGTGCATTTCTTAGTGCCCTTCCAGATCCTTTTGTCCTCCAGCAGGTTGCTTAGGCCCTAATCCTCTAATCTATACCCTTTAGAAATTGCCCTCTAAAAGCCATCTGTCAGCTTTCCCCTGTCCAGCACAGAGCAAGCAAACCTAGCCTTCCTCTGAGGAAGGGCAGCAATCTCAAATGTAACCCCATAAGCTCCTAAAACAAGGGTTTGTGCCTACTAGAGTTTACTTGACACTTTTTGACCACAAACTTTTTTTTTCTATACCAAAAATACCAATTAAATATCTTTAATTTTGTTGGTATCAACCTTGATTATATTACCAATATGTATTATAGTGTATCTCTTCCTTCTTCTATACTCTTGATCTGTATTCTGTGTTTCTTTTCCTGTTTTTATCAGACTTGCACATACTGCCTGATAATTTTCTACTGTAGACGATAAAGAAATAAATCTTTGGCTGTATTTATTATGATTCCAAAAGAAAAATGAAAAGGAACTCTTGCAATGAAGTAAGTCAACAAGACTGATTCTTAAGGAACCATCAATAATAGCTCAACTGTATTATCTCACTAAAAATGCAGATTTATTACTTTCTTCATTTTAACTGTCAGTAGAATACATTAAAAAATTTGTACCAACCAAACAAGTCTGCTACAGTTTGATATCTGAGCTCATAAAAGGGCTGTCTTCAAATATGAAACCTGAATGAAACAACAGTAATCAAATTAATGATTGCTCTTATTCATTTGGGTTTTTTTCCATTTCTGTTAGTGGAAGACTGGCTTGACTACAGAATGTTTGTACTTTAAAAAGATGTACAATAGCAAAGTAATACTGATAAAAAGTATGCAAAAAGAATATGGTGAGAATAATAGATACAGAACTTCCAAAGGAAATAACTTGAAAGAAGTCTTGCTTCTAATGTTATGAAACTGAAACCATTGTACTGAACCGTGTTTACCAATAGATTCTTTCTCAACACTGGTTAAACACATTAGAATGTACACTTTTATTCATTCATGGCATCAAGTTGCTTACCTCTGCATTGGAATCAAACTAGACAATATTTTTTATTACAAAGCGAGATTACAGACATCATTTTGTACAGTGCCTTTTGAGGTCAGAATAGAACACAGGCAAAAACCTTGAAACCTACAATGACATTCAGTTGACATTTGTTCTTAATGAATTAACCATCTACCTTGTCATCAGTTCTATTCTGTCATTAATGACGCAAATATCACCAGGCATGGAGTTTCCATAGTGTTGTAATAATCCAGTATTTCATCTTCAGAAGACATGAGGTTATAAACCATTCCAACAGCTTATCCTGTTGGTAAAATAAATACAATATGAGAAAACAAAATACAAAAAAACAGCAACAACTTGTTTAACATAGCTTGTTAGGTGTAATTGCAGTCATGAAATATGAATGCACATAACATTTGATCTCAATGCATCAATATTTTTGTCACTAGAAAACAATACTGAAAAATTTTGTCAAAACATTCTCATTTATTAAAAGAACAAAATATGTGAAAAATACATCTGTAAAAAAAACACTCTATCTTTTTAAAATTACCATTTCCATTGTGTTCTTCTATTAATATTTCAAAAGGGTTCATTCTCAAATAGAAAGTTCATGGGTCTCTTAAGTAGGAACGAGATAAGAATCTTCATTAAATCACCCTAAATAAAGCTAAGTTTATAACCATAGTTTTACTAGTGGTTTCAAGCAGTGGACATAACACACCTTGTCTTAGAGTCATTAAGAAGTCATAATTTTTATTTCATCACTAGTTCTGACATCTCAGTGATAAATCTGTCATGCGTCCCAAACATACCGAGTATCTGAAGGGCTCAGGAAAGTCCTCCTTGTAATGACTGAGCCGATGTGGTCTCAGCTCTGCTGGTTAAATTCACTGAAGTATGGGGCTGTGTTGCTGGTGGACTCATTTTAGCTCCCAAACCATTACTTAAAGCTGTTGTGTGTATTCTTAGATGACAGCCTGGAGTCTGAATATATCCTTTTGTCTTCCAAGTAATTTTCTTCATTCGCAGCAAGTCTATTTTTACTCCATTGAGGACTACTACTCATTGGCTATACGAGAAAACAAACGCAAAAGTTTTGAAAATTAAAGGCTGAACACACATCAGCTTTACCTGATAAAATATTAGATTTAGTATTATGAAAATTGTATTAGAAATAAGATATACAGCGAGAACTGAGTCAACTTTAAAAAAAGTTACTCATACACCAAGTACAATAACATTGATTGACATTAAATATTTGAACAGTAAATTGCCAGGAAAGGTTATGTAGCTCACTGTGTGATGAGTACTGAAAAGTTATTAGAACTGATTAGTGGAAGATTGCACTCCAGAAGCAAAATTTAAGATAAATCCAAAAATAGGCCATTAAGAAATTTAAAGAAATACTCTCAACAGAAGGAATCATTTAATTTTAAAAAACCATAAATACTCATGATTATTTCTGGTTTTCCAGGAGTTAGAGTAGATCAAACAGCCCAAAAAATCTGTAGAGAAAAGCGCAGTTGTACTTTTCAGAGTAGCTGCTAGACGGTGAACAAAAGTGGCAGTGGATCAGCAAACCTTAATAATTTTCCTGACTACTCAAACTGTGTAAAGCAGAGTGCTTGGTTCCCTCTTTAGCTTCATGTAGCAGGATACAGTAAAAGCTGCTATGAATCAGGTGGAAAGTACTCATCCGTAAATAAGCATGAAGTATCCTTCAATATACTATAAATCCTAACTCCATGCTCTTTGAAATTAAAAGTACCTATTTCTCTGAGCATATTTACTGGGAGCTGTTCCCGAGTAGAAATGCCAGAATGACTTCATAAATTGGAATCATAATGCTTGGGAGCCAGATTTTGCTATGATTTATAAAAACGCAATCTTGTTGAAATTCCGTTCTGTGCAGAAGGTCAGTAAGAGGCCTGTTCACCATTACAGTGCTGGCACTCAGTGCAAGGTGGAATTTTACTGAAAAAATTAAATGAGCTATTACTAAGCAGAAAGTCTGGATGAAACCAAATAGCACATTCAGCAAGAAAGTAAACTGGTGACTAGGCAATCCCCCAAGCACTGGCTTTCTTAAAAGCCATCTGTGTGGCCTAAGTTGGTCAGGATATTGTGCACACTGAAAAGAACTGCCCACACAAGAATGCATTCAGTTATGAAATCTATGAAAGATTTTCTATATTGTTCTGCAACTCTCTTGTGAAAAAGAAAAAAAATTCCAAGCCTTACTTTTTACCTGTCTTTTTCTTCATGTTAAGGAGTGTATCCTGATGAGATTTGTCTAACTGAAAGAGACCATCAAGAAAAAGTCCTAGTGATAACAGGAATTATCCATACATGAATCTGTGCCTGTTGTTTCTATGTAGCTGTCCTGTTCTATGACCAGAACTAATTGTTTTGGCTGCTAAATATACATTAAATTAAAATGTTAAAGCTACATTTACTGCAGTTAATGACCTTTTACATTTTAAGATAGGCATTCGAATTTACATGTTCACTTGAGGTGATTGATTTTTATATGGAGAAGAGACACCAATCAGTCAATCAGTTTCAACTAATCAGTGCCTTAATGGATGCTTTTGCAAAAGTATTATCTAAGTGAAAATCATCTTCCTGTGCTTTAACTCTCTGATAGTTATCAAGGATTTCCTTAAACTAAATTTCTCTCATTATAACATTATATGAATGCTGAAAAAAAATACCATGCACTTGGAAAAAAAACATTACTAGCAATACTTTATTAAAGAAAAAATATTGTGTGTGTATATATTAAAGATTCAAAGCATCAGAGCCTGCTATGTGTCCCAATTTCCTAGACCATTCAGTGTGGTAATTTTGACAGGCTTTTGCCTCACCCCCCTGAGCCAGCCCAAAGGCGTAAGTTCAGGGTCAGTGAAATGGCCAGACTCCCTACAGCTCAGTGACCCAAAACCCAAATAGCACAACCCAAGTCAAAACAAACTGGGGATTAATATAATATATGCTGGTCTTGGATTCTACAGAATTTAAAGGTGATTTAAATCTGCATTTGTGATACCCTTTTTTCATTTTTTAGCATGTTATTAGCTTTCTGGGCTGGAGGATATGACCTTCTGACAATGGATTAATCAACGGGGAAAAAAAGGAAAAACTTCCATTTGGAATACTCAAATCAACCCTAGCTTTTAATAAAAGATCCAGGGTTTAAGCATGTCAAATACATATTATTTACTAAGGTCTATTCATGTTCACATTACATATATATCTAAAGAAAATGAGATGTATATTTATTAGGTACAGAAATGTATGCTCTATTTGTGGACTGCAAGAATTCAAGATTGAAGTTTCACAAGCAGTACCTTAAACAGAACAAATTAAGATTATTCTTTTCAGAATAATGACATCAAAATCATAATGCGAGGTCAAGGGTACATAATTTCAGTTGCTACTTAGCTTTGGAATAAAAATGATAATCATTTGACTTTGCTAAATATAAAAATAATAAATGCTTTGCATCTATACAGCACCTCTTACTGAAGGATCTCAGAGCATTCAGTGTTAGTTTGGTGTCGCCTTGAAACCAGGAGACTTCAAACCCTATTCCAAAATTCGGGGTGTTGCTACTGTATATTAATTTTCACTCTTTCATCTGATTCTGTTTGCCTGCATATTTCCACAAGACAAGGAAATAAATTTAAATTTGTTTTGGTTGTTATATATTATCATGTTATCAGAAGCATTTTTAATACAGATTATCTTCCATGAATCGATTTTCATCACAAGATTCTAAGAGTATTTAAAATTAAGGAGGCTGAACATATTTTGCCTGCCTGTATCCTCATCTAGGAACCAGAACAGTATAAACCAACTTTTCCATTTCCTTCAGTAATTCTGTATCTAGTTATGATGATCTAAAATTGCCATATTGTTTTTCAAATCCTTTTGTGAAATAAATTCATCCATTAGGCAATTTATCTGCTCAAAATTCTAGAAACCAAATTTATTTTCTCTCCCTGAGGAGATCTTCATAGGGTCATAAATGAAAAATTTGTTTTGAAAGGGAAGTATGTCTGTGTGTGTATTAGTAATATTGAATGGTAAAATCAGTCTTTTCCCCAGAAATTGCTCATAACACTGTTTCCACAAAAGAAGCCAGCAAGGAAAGCTGTACAGTCTACCTCTACGAGTCATGAGTTTTTTTTCCCTAGCTCAGAGGCTGAGGGAATAAAAAGTTATAGCAGAAAGCCTGGAAAATGCAGTAGAATGTCATTAATTGTCAATCAACTTGTATAGAACAATAAAATGTCAGCTACACTACAGGTAATTTTAAAAATTCTGTCCAAAACTGATGTGGAGGTGACTTAGCTGTATGATGTAGAGAAAGAAGCAATTTCAGAGATCTTTGAATATTCAGATCTTTTCCAAATACTACCAACTCAGCTGTAAGCCAGCAACAAAAGAAACAGTGAAGACAATAGTGAAATGCCTGAGTCTGATCCATTTGTTATATAGAATATAGCCACTACAGAAAAAAAAACTTTATTAGCGTTATTCCTAATAAATTCATTTCTGATTTATCAGATGCAAAGTATTCAAAAACACGGTAAAATCAGTAACATCTTAGTTTCTCACAGTCCTGGTGTACTCTGAGAGTTGTGAAAGACATTTTTAAGACTGCAAACTTCAAGATAGCCATACTTTCAAATTTTTTAATAAATCAGCACAAGGAACATATTAGTGATACCAGTTTTATGAGGTAACTTGAATAAAAGGAAATAAAAGGTACTGACAAGGCTTGCTTCATGAACCCACTAAGATTCAGAATATACAAGGAAAAACATTTGAAGCAAGTGGTCACTTTTTCAAATACATAAAAGTAAAAATATTATTTTTTTTCTTGAACATTTATGAATAAATATGAAAGCTGCAGCCACAGAGTTTGTCATTTGTCCATCTGTGTCATTTTACAGTAACCCACCTCTTGAGACAACAAATTCACGTAGGAGCAGAACTGTGTAAGAAGTTCTCCTGAAAACTGCTGTCCTTAACAAGCTGCTGAATCCTACCTCGTGTCGTGAGTCCAGCACCCAGCCAGGGTGTATTTCCTTTCCAGAACACAATTGCCTCATCTCTTAAGGGATGTTGGTAAGACAGGGCCAAGGCTCCTGTTCAGCATTGCAGTTGGACAACTACTTGGTTTGATTGGCTAGCATGACAGGAATAAAAAAGTCTTGGTGATCCAAGAAGCACTGATGATTATTAGTAATTTCAAATGTTAAAAACTAGTTGGTATCAGGCTCTGTCCAGTATCGGGCTCTGTCCAATATCAGGCTAAACACTTTCCTTCCATTTAGCCACAAGTTTTCAACCCGTGTGCCGTTGAGTCTGAGTTCAGGTTCAACCATCGTATCACAGTTTCATCAACTGTTCTGTTATCTTTGCTAATAAGCCATCTGGCAGGGTGTCATCTTCTACTGCAGACAGGTGTTTGATCCAATTCTCATTTGTTATACTGTCAAGAAAGCATTCACGGAAGTTGGTGACTAAATTCAGGCAATGTTCTCGTACGTCAGCAGAAAGTCAGGATGAATTTCAAATTAACATTAAACATTTCCATGGTTAAAACATTTCCCAAATTCTCTCCTGCTGTCTCTCAGCTCATCTCATTGTATCTTAAGATGCAACTTCTTTATCTTGTCTTTGTTCTATATTCTGATTTTTATCTAATTATTATGTAATTTGTGTATTTTAATCTCTATCTATTGCATTCTGTTTATTGCAATGCAAGAGCAAAAAGTTAACGGTAGGAGTTCAAATACCTTAGAACATTGAAAAAGGACTTAACCTCAATCAAAATTAAAATTCCCCCTACAAAAAAATTGTTCCTTGCAATAGAATTCAGAGTTGTGAGCCAATACCTGCTTAAGTTACAGCCTTCCTGGGTTTAGAAAGAGGGTTTGGAGAGTGATTTCCCACTTCGTTATGAAAGATGAAAAGCAAGCAGAGTTTTACCTCTAAAGAAACTAAGGTCTTCAACAACAAAACAACACCAGTGGCTGACCGACATTTTGACAGCTACTGCTTCCTGGTGAATACTGAACACGCACTGAATATGGACGTAGGTGACCTTGACTGTTCACCAGAACACTGCAGTTATCGCCACGATCACTCTCAGCAAGAGCACATACCAACGTTATTATGTTGTGAATCCTCATTGTAAGAAAATTGCCATGTCACAAAACCCAAGATTTTTTTTCTTAACTTTTATTTTATTCTTTGGCATACATGTACAACCTGACTAAAATTAATAGTACTTTTATTTGACTACAGTGAAGCAAAAATGTCTATTTGTGAATGTCCTATGGGCCCTTTCCTACTTGAAAAAAGCCCAGTCAGGAATCCTTCTTGACTCTAGTTAAAAAAAAATTGTATCAAACTACCTTGCGCCTTTTTACCTACAACTTGACATCACAATGTGTTGTGCCACTGTAAAGATACTAATGTCAAAAAATGTTGAAGGTTTCTCAGTGTAAGGAATCTCTGAAATCACGATATGACTCTTCTAAGCCCTTCATATAGGAAGTTCGTATTACTTTCAATTCATTTAGCTTTCTGTTAAAAAAAACAAATCAAGAGGCATCTTTTCAAGAGCTGTACTTTGTATCAAGGTGCTTTTCAAGTAGGGAAGATTTTCACTGTATGATTGACAAACGGGTTACAGAAATGATGTCATAAGGCACTCGTCCATTATAGCACTGAAATAAAACCCGGATGATAAGTAGCAGAGACTCATAGTTTCTAACAGCCTTATGCTCCTTGGTGTTCCCAGTTTGAGGTCTAATAGCTGGGCTTCAGTTCTTGTTTATTCTCCCCACCCCTAACCACCAGTCATCATACACTTCAAGCCTCTTTTATTAACTGAATTTTGCTGTGTTTCTTTGTGGGTTTTTTTTCCTACAGCTACCTGAATTTCCTCAGTTCGTAAAGTGTAAACAAGATGAACTGAAATTTCTTTATTGTTAGTATCTGTTTGGGGACAATTCATAGACTAGAATCTTAAAATCTGTGGCTGGATATTTAGGACAAAAAGGCAAGGAGATTAAGACTTTATTGGGAAAAAAACCCAAACACAGCATTTCTAAGTTGTTGAAAATTCAGTATCAAATTATTTGGAGTGTTTATTAATCGGTTACTGGAAAATGGTGACTGAGGAAATAAAATCTTCCCAAAAAGCAGTTTCTGTAACATTGGAGGGTGCGGGGAATTTCAGTTTAAGTGGTGTAAAATAAAAGCAAGAAGCTGTAATGGATCAGACTGAAAGTCTGCGTAAGCCCCCAGGCTGTGCTCGCACAGATAGCGACCAGCCGTCTTAGGGCCTGAGTGAAGAACAAGGAAAATCTCTGTGGGACCTTCTGCCTCCCATCTCACTGAGGCTCAATGACATCCTGAAGTGGTAACCTTGAATTTATTAAGTCACGTAATGCCTGTACAATATCCTCATGCTATCTTATTATTATGAGCTAGATCAAGGATAAGGACTTAAAAAGATGCATGATAATTGGGAATTATTTAAGAGATGCTACCAAAACAGCCAAAACACTAACAACTTCTGACTGAAAAAAAAAGACAGCACTAGTTAAAACACAATTTGGCTTGAAAACAAAGATACATAAGAATAAGAAAAACTTCTATAACAAATACTAGAAGCTGCAAGAAATATATGTGAGAGATTTAAGAACTGTAAATAAATGAGAAGAGGAACAAAATTACATAAAACCCAATGGTCAGACAAGTGGAACAGCATTTAAAAGAGCTGTTTTTCTGAACAGAACAAAGAAAAGAATGCTAACAATATTATTGGAATATGCTTGCATAGATATTACAAAAGCAATTGGAAGACTTCACTAAATATTTCTGTTCTGTATATAGAGAAATAATCAGATGATGTATTTATACCATAGGATGATGATGAAACATTCTCCATGACAACTGTAGTCAGGTAAGTTTTATAAATAGTAGCTACTAAAAACAAGTGAGTAAATCTGCGTGTTTGGATAACTTGTATCGGAGTTTTTAAACACTCGGAAAGGACACTTTGGGCCTCTAAGAACCCTTGAAATATTTGCATTCTGGGAATATATTAAACAAGTAATTTAACAGGGTGGTGGCATAGGGAATTATAGGCCTGTCCACCTAGCATGGAACATACTGGAATATTGTTTATATGGAATTTAATTAATGCTAGTCAATGACAGTTTTTGAAAAACAGATCCTCTCAGATCTGTCCACAGATACTTGTTCAAGAAGGTTTGTTTTGGCTGAGGAAGAAAAAAGTGCTGATCTGAAGGCATTTATTCAGTGCTGCAGGATATTTTATTCAGAAAACCTGAATGAATCAAAAATAGCGTACAGATATTTAATCACCAATTGGCTGGTCTCAAAAGTGAAGTGTGAATAGGAAATACTCTGGGAGTTTCTGGTTTGGTCCTATGGGAAGTGTATTTTGGCCATGTGCTGTATAACAGTTTTACTGATTACCAAAAAAAAAAAAAAATCATTGATACCACTGGCAGATAACAAAGACGAGGGGGCAGCTGAGGGTACTGAGCAAGGTGGTTTCCTGGTAAGTTTGCTGCAAGCAAATGTATGAAGTTATACATCGAAGAATACAGAGCAGGTGTTGATCCCAGAGTGGAGGAATCTCTGTCAGAAAACAGAGTGGAAAGCGGAGCTGCTGGGAGCCTGCTAGATAACCAGCTGAAGGGGACGCCCGCTGCCGCACCAAGGCCAGCGCGAAAATCAAGTCCCTCGGTGTGGAAACAACAGAGCGTGGACTGTGAGGGTGTTACCAGCAGGCTGCGGCATGTCACTGCCTGGCACTGGTGTGACCATTTCTGGAACGGTGGGTCCTGTTCGATGTCTTCCCTGAAGAAGCCTGTTGATAAACTGGAAAGAGTTCAGGGAAGGGTCACAAGAATGATTGCACTGTTAAGGGGTGACTTGATCATAGCAATTTTTTAAATTTTTTTCCCCAGAAGATTGAAATATACATCCTCAAACTTTTAAGGGGCACAAGCTTCTTTCTTCCCTCCCAGGTTTTATTCATCTTGGTGTCCGCAAAAGTCAGATAAAATGGCAGCTCTGGGACTCAGTGAAAATTAGATCCAGAGATTAGATTTTTCCAGGTAGAATTTTCACTAGCTTTCAATTGGTGATTTAATTCAGTTAAGTAACCTGTTTAGATTATCAGCAGAAAAGAAAAAAAGGGTTTAGCAAAGTGGAAAAGAAAGTGGAGGGAAAAGAGCAGGTTTAAAAAACATGTTAACAACACTGTAGCAAAAGAGTTCAGAAATGGGTTTCTCATTAAAATGAAAAGATCATTTTAGCAGTCTTGGATTAATTTACACCACACTAGGCATAATACAGGGCTGCAAAGAAGTTCTGTGTTTGCATTAAAATGCGTATTATTTCTGGATCAGTAGCATGTAATTCAGCATATTCTCTTAAAAAGGCTACACGTAATTGTTTTGCTTACAGAATCTACAAATTCAAACTGTCCCCATACCTCGCACCAGCCTGAGTAATCCAAGGACATCGGCTCTGAATTAAGAAGGCCATCTAACAGAGCAGCAGCTAATGTGACAAATGAGAGCCAGCAGTGTTTGAACAGGGCCTAGACCAAAGACTAGGAAACTCTTGCAAAATACTGGGGCATTCTGGAGTGATTTTTGAGAACATAGAACCTAATTAAGCTTTGACTGAAGGCTATGGGTGTTAGGCAGTTGGTTTAACCAAGAAGAGAAGGCCCAGAACAGCATATTCCAGCTGATCCCATACTGATGTCCTATCAGTTCAGCTTCATGTGTTTACTGGAGGAACCATCGAGCATGACAGTGGAACCAGCCCAGAGGTATAGGATCCATAAGAAGTTTTCAAGATTAATTTCCAGAACTGTTATCAGTTTAGTAGCAAAATTTTGTTCTTTCTACCGTAGCTTCTTCCCCTCCAGAAGAGGTAGGAAGTGGTAGCAGTACAACCAAAGCGTTCCTTCAGCCTCACCCCAGTACCACGAAGAGCTGCCCGTGCCTTCAGGGATGGCCAGAGCTCTGCAGTTCAAATCCATGTTCCTGTTTCTGTGAACTTTTTTTGCATCCTGTGTTATTTTCTAAGGCAGTCAGAGCACTTAATTTCCATCCACAATCGTGATCAGATACCGTTAAATGACGAACAGCTAACCTTCTAACCGCTGTCTTTACGAAATGACAAATAACCCACCTTTGTATGCCCATTTAGTTAACATATTCTCAGTCCTTTGCTGCCGATGTTCCTCAGAGCCTTTGAGAAGCATCCACCTGTGACCCTGTTTCAATATGAGGATTTTGCCAAAGGCAAACACGTCACAAATTACTTCTAGAAGGCGGTGCCATAGTACCAGATCCAAAAATATCATCTCCAGACACGTTTCACACATTCTGTCCGACAGATTTCCTAAATGGCCATATTTCTTCTGAGCTGGTAACTTCTGCAACACAGAAATTGATTTTGTGCAACAAAACTCAGATCAGCTTGAAAACACTCTTTCTTGAACAATAATTTAGGTGTGCATAATGATGATAGTTTTATGGCAGAACAGTCAGAATTTTTATTTTCTGGTGACATTATCTAACTGAGAAAAAAGCCTGGGAGTCTACAGTAAAAACCAAACATCTCAGACAAGACTTCACACAAAAATTTTTCACGTTCCTGAGGAAGATTCCATGGAAAGCATATGAAAGGAAATATTTTTCTCTCTCAGTCTATCTCAGAGATACTAATGTACCCATAAATGTTGCAGATATAAAAATATAGATGCTGAAAGCCTATAAATTGAATTTGACTGAGGCAATAATGCAGTGGAATTTTTTTGTATAAACTAAAAAAAAATACCAACAAACCATAAAATGCCATAACCACAGCTCTGTCTTCCTAAATAGAAAGGCATCCTACACTAGCCCTCCTTAGGAAAGATCGTTTTTATGAAAATAACTATTTAATTTAATTCAGTCTTCCTCCTGTTAAGCTTCATTTAAGGTCTTTTAAAACCAATTATATCACATATCTTTTGATTAGGACATTGGAACCTATTCTATTTTTTACTCAATCAAAATTAAGCTATTGTGCTTTTCAATGAGTTTACGTTTGGATGTATTAAAATCTTAGCAAGAGAAAGTAGGGTTAAAGCCACAATGAGAGTTCATGGGAGGATGAGAAAGACTGCAGATGAATGCTCATCAAACTCTCCAGCGAAGACCAAGCTCTTCCTTAAAAGTATGAGAGGTGCCAAGTCAGTGACATTAGTGCAGCTTCCCTAAGTGGACACCACTGGATTCCTAGCAAATGGAGATGGAAAGGATCTTAAGCTGCCTAACCCAGACTGCTTCCCAGAGACACTTCAGCTGAAGTGGAGGCTAGGCCATCCATCAGCGGACTGCTGCGGAGGGACGTTAGGGGCTGCTCTTCAGGTGGAAGCTGCTGGGAGTAACTGGATGACTTGGAAAACCTTCTGGTCCAATTTGTCAGAAGAAGATCGTGGGGCTGCCCCTAGGGCAGTGTTTAGCAGTTCAGGGAACGAACAAGGACTGGAGGCCTCTCCAGGAGAAAGGAAAGTGTCTACATAAAAAGCTGGAGGCAGGGCAGTGGAAGAAGAGGGCAGTTTAACTACAGAAGCAGCAGAACAAGGAACGTGGCTGCAGCTGAGAGGGAGAAGCTTGTCAAATTGATATTGACCCACAAATCACACAAAAGTGGGAGAAGCTTCTGAAAAGACTCCTGAGAAGACCCATCCTATGTCTGAAAAACACTGAGGTACGGAAAGCAGTTGCTCATGGTAGTTCGTAAGCTTGCACTTCCGTACCTATTTCGGTTAGGGTGTGCATCAGTGAAACTACACGGATGTTGTGTTAGAAAAGATAATCAACAAAACTAAAAGCTAATTGGAACATCAGACTTGATGTAGGACAACTAAGCAACTGAAATAGTCTACTCTGACTTCCAGTATGCTACAGAATATCACAGAAGCTACCTCCTACACTGCACTCAGAGCCCGTCTAGAATAACGCGTCCCATTTTGGGCTCCCCAGTAAAAGAGATGGTGATAAACTGGAGTCAGCTGAGTGGACAGCCACAGAGATGGTCAGGGATGAGCGCACTTGCCCTTGGGGAGAGGTGGAGGGAACTGGGCTTGTTCAGCCTGTGGCAGCCTTAGAGGGGATGTGACAGCAGCTCTCCAATGCTCGTGAGGAGTTTATTGTGAAGATGGAGCCAGGCTCTTCACAACGGATGGCGGGTAAGAGACAAACTGAGCCCAGGGAGGTGCTGAAGAGAAGAAAACCCTTACTCACCGCAAGGCCAGCCAAGCACTGGTTGCCCAGAGAGGCTGTGCAGTCTCCGTCCTTGGAGGTTTTGCAAGACGAGACTAGATAAAGCCCTGAGCAACCTGAGGAGCTGCCCTTGCTTGAAGCAGGAGGTTGGACCAGAGGTGTCCTCAGGTCTGTCCCTGTGACCCGGCGACCACCGGTGCTCACCAGTGATCGCAGGTTGTGGCCTTTCACCAGCCGAAAGCGTACGAGATGCCTCGCCCCCCTAAAAGCCACGACGCGACGCCCGGGGCCGAGACCGCGGTGCCCCGGGAAGCTTTCACCGCCCCCGCGCTCCACCCGCGCCCGGCCCTCCCGGACGCCCCGGCGGGCGGTGCGTGGCGGGGAGCCGGGCTG
>Ga0065711_1041188_pt1 | contig 16349 bp, 8 predicted proteins | sample Hoacrofraction12_FD_59098 | JGI IMG/M metagenome (GOLD analysis project Ga0065711, IMG submission 59098) | Hoatzin crop microbial communities from Cojedes, Venezuela - Epithelial fraction 12 v2 (version 2) | ecosystem: Host-associated > Birds > Digestive system > Esophagus > Crop | place...
GGAGCCGCGGCAGCGACGACCATGGGCAACGAGGCGAGCCTGGAAGGAGGCGAAGGGCTGGGCGCCTTCCCCGAAGGGGCGGTGGCGGCCGGGGATGGCGGCGGCCCCGCGGCCCCCTTGCAGCGCCTGGTCGCGGCCGGGGTGGAGGCGGATCTGAGCCAGCTGAGCGAGGAGGAGAGGAGGCAGATCGCCGCTGTCATGTCAAGGGCGCAGGGGCTGCCCAGAGGGAACCTCGCCGGCGCGGAGCCGCCTCCCAGGCAAAGGCACGCACGGAAAAAAATCCTCCCTCCCTCCCTTCCCCCCTTCCTCGTCTCCTCGCGGCGGGGCCGGGGGCGAGTCGCGATAAGATACGGGCCCGGCGCATGGGGAGCGGGAGTTGGATTTCGCCGGCGGAGGGAGGGAAGGGGGCGGCTGCACGAGCACGGGCGCTGGGATGGAGCCAGCACTCCCTGGCTGCTCCCGTCCCGGTGGGTTCCGGTAATACCGGCCGCGCTCGGTTCCAGTGGGCTGCGCCCGCTCCCCTCCCCTCCCCTGCCTCCGCCGTGATCCCGAGCAGCGCGGGCGGTTGCTGCGCCTGGGGAGGGGGGAGGTGTGCGGTCGGCATTTCGGTTTTCTCGGTGGGTGTGTGTGTGGGTGTTTCGCCTGTGCTTTACGGGGCTGGGATGCCCCGCGGCTCGGGTGGTGGCCAGGGAAGCTCTTCCCAGGGCTGATGTGCGGTTCTCCTGCTGGAGAAAGAGATTCTTGCTGAATCTTTCAAAGCTTTTGGGCACAGTGTGTTTGCCGGCCATTACTCTGCCAGTTCTTAACCTCCACAACTATCATTTGGCTTCATTAAATAGTCATGGATTGAGGAGGTCTGTTTCAGTCTATTTTTCCTCTCCCCCACCCCCCTTAATTTTTTTGTTCCTTTTCAGTTGAAAGGGGACAGAGAGGCGAAATAACAGATTCGGTTGATTTCCACGGGATTCGGTATTGTGGATAGCGATGGCTTTACTCCACTGGCAGTCTGCCAAGGCTGGGGTGATTCCCTGCCCCGCAGTACATTCGCTGCCCGACGCGCAACAAGCCCCTTCCCGGGCCCGGTGCCGCTGTCCGCGGTGCTGAAGTGGCCGGCGCCCCTGCCGGGTGCCGCTGTCCGCGGTTCTGAAGTGGCCGGCACTGCCCGCCGCGCAGGCAGGGCCGGCGGCTCGGCTGCTCTCGGTCTGCGGGGCTGGGCGTGTTGTTCGCCTTGAGGGAGGGTGCTGCGAGGAGTCTCCTCGACCGCCTGTTCAAGACGGTTCTTGTGTACTGACCTCAGCCTAGATGAATGCATATGGAGTTTATATAATATCAGGTTTATATAAGTGAAATCTAGAAGAGAAGCAAGGAGGGTGGGACTGAATTCATCCTTGGGTGAACTACTGAAGTCATTGGGATTATACCTGGGACAATGGTCTCCGTTTTTTCAAACTGGAAATCAATTCTTCCTATTTTACGTCTTGGATGATTATTAAACAGGTATTAACACTGTATAGAAAATACTATTTTCCATTCAGTTCAGGGCTCTACCCAGCTTCTGTAGATGTTAATGAAAAGAAAAACAAACTCATATTGGTTAGTTCTGTGAAACTAAGCTCAAAATTCTGTTCTGTATAACTGTCTATGAGCAATGAAACAAAGACCTTAGAAGTTTATTGTTTCATACTAATGTTCCAGCAAAAAGTGAGATAAATGTCTTTGGAAGATTTTAGAATAGACTAAACTCATTGCAATGTAAATATTTCTTCATTTATAAATGCTGCTTTCCTGCAAACATATTTCTGATACCAGAAACTACTTTGATCTTGTTAGCATACAAGACTTTCACTCTCCATTTAAAGTAAAGGCACTCTATATCTGTGAATTATCTTTCAACTTTTAGTCAAAGTTGACATTTTAATATTCAGGGCAATAACCTCTCAAGTAGCTTCTCTTGTGGGGTTGTAGCAGCTCCCATCATAGCATCTTTGTGCCTGTCATGTTGTCATGAGGTTACTGTTTGTCTCTGCTCTTGTTTTATTGGCTTTACTTGCTCCCCACACACACCTCACTTTGCTCTTGAGATCTACCAAGAATGATGGGAATAATTGTTAAGAACCTGATCCAAACCCTTGGAGTAAAACTCTTCTAGGGACTAAGGATCAGCCTCTTCCAGACTTACACTTAAGGAAAGAACTAACCTCCTGAGACTCAGATTCCTTAGCTTCAAGCTTTTTTTTGGTCTATGTGGCCAAAGAAATCAGATGGGAAAAATACCTCTTAACCGGTGCTCTGCAACTGTTGTTCCCAGCGGCTTTTTTCACAGCACGGTTATGCCAGTCCACATGTTAAGTGACTGAAACAGTGATCAAAAGAGGAATTATGGCTGCCAGTTTATATAGCCTTACATTATGATAGTGTCCCTATTGCATTGTCCGTTAGTTTTTTTCAAGTTGTTAACTGGATTTTTCCTCTGTGATTTCCATTATAACATTACCTGTTAACCAGTCTTACAAATTCCTCATGATTGATGATATCCTGAAGTAACAATTTTTGCAACTACAGACTTTTTAACAGTCAGTAATGTATGTACCAGAAAGCATAGTAGCACCTCTACCACCGCAAAATATGTGCTGTAGCTTTTAGGACTTCTGTAGGCTTCAAGCTTTTAGGTCTTCAAAAATGCAATAGCTAAATAAATGCAATTAATATTTATTATGCATTTTAATATGAGCATTTAGATCTAGAGCACTTGAAGTGAATTGCCTAATTCAAATGTACCTTTTCATGTTTTTTTTTCCTTTGAACATTTTATTCTCTATGTTCCAGTCAGAGTTTCAGATGCTTAGCACCTATGGAAATCACCCTACCTTATTTCAATTCTCTGTCTTCAGAATACTCATGGTTAAGAAGTTTAACTGAAACATACGCAGTCAATTTGTAAGCAGGTTCCATTTATTCTAGTTTCACTGAATCACTCTGTAACTGTGTCAGTGTCCACTTGCTGAGGAACTGTTCCACATCATCTGAAGCAATTAGATGACCAAACTGAAGATATGAACCATCGAATGCAGCTGGGGTGTTTTTTGGTTTTGTGTGGATTTTTTTTGGTGCGGTTTTTTTTTGTTTCAGTTTGTTAGGTTGTTCACAATAGACATTAATAGAAAAAAAAATTGCTGCATTTTGAGAGGAAATGCTAAGAAGTCTTACGGAATGTCACACTTCTAAAGTATGTTTATGCTGTATTTCCCAGAAGAAATATGTCTTTTTGTTAATGTCATCACTCTATTGACTTTTTTTTTTAAAAAAAAAAAACAAGCCACTTGGGTATGTGTAAGTTTATACATATCTTCTCTGTAGGTAGTGAAAAGATGTAACTGTTTTGGGAGATGTGTAGTTATTACGCTTCTCTTTAAAACTATTTATACTGATGAATGGGAAAAAGACATACCTTTTAAAATAGGTTTTTATAGTTATGGCATTCAAGAACTAGACCAGTAGTCTTTTTGTTAAGTCTCCTCCTGACTCCAAAGTAAGCTTTGATTTAGCTGTAATATTCATGTAAATGAAGAAAGATGAACTCTGTACAAGGCCAAAGTGAGGAGAAACATAGCAACACAAGGAAAAGAATTAGGTGAGGGAGGACTAAATTATTTTGCATGTTGAGTCTGGATTAAAGACTCTAAGACAATGGTGGGCTTTTCATGGTTCAAAAGGTTTAAAAATAAGAAAATTTTTGTCAAATAGAGAGAATTTTTTTTCTTTAGGATTTCTGATTCTCCAGATTAATTAAAATTGTTTAATGTCAGTCTGTAGCTGGTTGTAAAATAGTTCTAGGAAAGAAGGCTTAAACTTCCAGCTACCTGAAACTAAATGGAGCAAGTCCTGCCTTTTGACGGAGGTAACATTTCTCAAGAAGCTTGTCTTTTCAAGGCTTTTTCTTCCACTAGTTGACCACGCTCTGTCTCCATTGCTTAGAAACATTGTTCTATATAACGGCAAGACAAGTCTGGTCTTCAATACACACCAGCAGCCTTGCAGAATCACCTGGGTTTATTTCCTACATTCATGGGTTTTAATCTCATTTGAAGTCCTGACATCTGAGCAGGTGGGAATTTATGGAGCACATTATTTTGACAAAAATGAAAGCTGGAGGAGAGCTCTGTTCCAACAGGGATCCACAGTTACTTATTCTTGTTAATGTCCAAGTTCAAATTCTAAAAACAAGTTGAGGTTTGGTTTTTTGGTTTTTTTCCTTCCACCTTCACACTGTTTGGGCGCAGTACCCTGTTTTTTTCCTGACCTGAGTTTTAAAAACACCACTGATCCTTTTGCTTTTTTCCCCTTGTCACTCTTAACATGATTGAATGAAGCCTTCCAATATTTTGAACATTTGCAAACACGAATGCTGGAAGTGTATTAGACTGCCACTACTAGACTAGTTGAAATGATTTCACTTAGTAAGCAGTACGTCTTCAGATAAACCTAGAATGCTTATCTAAATAGCAAGAAGCAGAACTGCAGGTGGATCTACCTAGTTGCAAATGAGAGTACAGAATTGTTCTTTTAACAAGTGAAAACTCCAAATATTTGAAGGAATGGGATTATCACTGGGCTTTGCTGAATGATGCTCTTTATGAATACTGAGTTAATCAATATTTACTGACACCCATGGAAATGCACCTACTCACTTCAGAGAATTGCTCATTACAGTTGTAAGCTTCCCAGTATTATAGCCAATAATTTTACAAAATGGTGAAAGGTAAATGGAGTTATGGAAGGCCGGAAATAGTTTGTTCTTAACAAGCATTTCATGTGGAAATTTGTAATTTACAAAAAAAAATTCTGATACAAGATTGTGAGAAAATAACATGTTCTGGGAATGATAAGCATAGAAATGTCTGTCACTTGGCTTTGTCCTTTTATATTGCCATTGCTAGATATGTAATGAAAACTATATATTGATCAGAAATGATAGTAAACCTATGGTAACACTAACAGTGTAAAATACATTTTTCAATATGTCTACTATATAAAATTCTGCAGACTTCTGATAAAACTGTTCAATAAATTGTGCAATTTTTTATTATTTTTCTTTTTTTTTTAAGTTAAGGAATATAGTTAAATGTAAAGAATGATTGTTTATTTTGCTTTTGAATGCCCAAGAAGAAATGTCATGTCTGGAAAAAACAAGTTCCCAGTTAACTGGATCTCTCAAAGTGAAAACTAAGTATTTTTTAATTGCAACACTGTTGTGGCACTGCAGAGAACACCATATCTTCCAGAAAAAGCACAGTGATAGCACTGAATAGAAGATTCTACTACATCCTTTAGCAACAGCATTGAATATAGTATTATTTCCTCCAGTTGCAGCTGAGTGTAGCAACAAGTAGAATACTATGCCACATACGAAGACATGATCTGGAGTTTGGTTCCTACATTCTTAGTTTAATTTTCTCCTATAGGGAAACACAACAAAATGTTATTGTTAGAGAACTGAGAAACATCCCTGTGTAATGAGAGATTTACTTTTTATTCCTGGGCAATATGAATTGTTGGGATGATGCTGGGAGGAAGCTCTATAGCAGTTCTATTTAAAAAACAAACAAACAAATAATCTTCAGGACTAATTCTGTGAACTGGCATCTGTATTGTCTGATTGAAAACTCTTCTGACTTGTGAGTGGATGGGTGGCAAAGTAAATTCTTTAAAAAGAAGCATGTACTCCTTAACGTACCTGAATTTAAAGAGTTTAAATCCCTTCTACATATTGAATTTTAAATATATGCAAATTTTGTACAAGTAGCCAAAGCACAAACGTTTTGTGTTGTGCAGTGTTTTCTTGTACGGCTGTGCTTTGATCTGATAATTTTCTGACACTTCTGTTTCTTTTAGTCTTCTCTGTCTCCCCATGTTTGTATCCCAAGGGACAGAGGGCAGACTTAGTCATTTGGATTTAGGTAAAATAGGAAGTTGTAGCTTTGAGTTCTTCAGATTTCTGAAGAGAAACTTATCTGGTGAAACATTGTTGTTGTATTAGATTATTTTCTACATAAGAAGTCAGTGACTGAATACTTGTATAAGTCTTTATAGAACAATAAATTTTATTTAAATACTTTTACATGCACCTTATGGTATAAGCCTTGGTCTTGCAAACACTTAAGCACCTGAGAAACTTCACGGTGTTACCAGACCTCTTCCAGGGTCCCAGATACATCTTATTTTATCTAATTTTTCTAGTATTCTTCATTATTTTAATTTTATTACATTTTCTGTCTGCAGACATCCTGAGCCTGATACAAGCCACCATCCCAGGCAACCAGGTAAGCCTCCAGATCCAGGACTACCAAGCTTGAGTAAAAGCAGAACAGTAGATGTGCTGAAGACAGAACAGCGGGCACCTGGACGGAGCCCTTCTTCTATTAGTCTAAGGGAATCAAAATCCAGGACTGATTTTAAAGAAGATCAGAAGCCAAGTATGATGCCCAGTTTTCTCTCAGAAGCCAATCCACTGAGTGCAGTCACTTCAGTTGTGAACAAATTCAATCCTTTTGATTTGATATCAGATTCAGATGCAGCCCACGAAGAAGCGGGGAGGAAACAAAAAGTTACCCAGAAAGAGCAAGGGAAACCTGAGGAGCAGAGGGGCTTTGTGAAACATCCAGCTCAACAACAGTCTCCAAAGACAGCCGTCAAGCAACATGGACCTGCCAGACCTACCCCCCAGCAAACTGAGTCTTCCAGACCAGTGCCTCAGCAGCAGCAGCAGCCTGGGGAACCAAAGCAAGTTCAGAAACCAGGCCCTGGTCACCCGGCAGACTCTAAGCTGGAGCAAGGGAAGCAGCCACCCCAGCCGCGAGGACCACAAAGATCTCAGCCCCAGCAGTCGGAACCAGCGAAGCCTGTTCAACAACCAGCTTCTGCAAAACCTTCATTGGGCCCAACAAAACCATTACCGCAGCAACCAGACAATGCTAGAACATCATCCCAAGCACAACCTCCCACAAAACCATCATCGCAGCAACCAGGACCTGTAAAACAACCATCTCAACAGCCGGCACGGCAGGGAGGTCCTGTGAAGCCATCTTCCCAGCAAGCAGGGCCTTCAAAGCAGCCTTCTCAGCAGCCTGGACCTGAAAAGCCATCTGCTCAGCAAACGGGACCTGCAAAACAACCTTCGCAGCCTGGACCTGGGAAGCCACCTCCACAGCAAACAGGGCTTGCAAAACAAGTGCCACCAAAACCATCTGCTCAGGCTGCAGGAGTCATGAAGCACCTGGAACAACAACCCGGACTTACAAAACCACCAGGCCAGCAACCAGTGCCTGAGAAACCCTCACAGCAAAAACAAGCTGGTTCAACCCAACCCGCCGAGTCTGCCCCGAAGAAAACCTTTTGTCCTCTTTGCACGACCACTGAACTGCTGCTGGACACTCCAGAGAAGGCCAATTACAGCACGTGCACCCAGTGTCACACTGTAGTCTGCAGCCTGTGTGGATTTAATCCTAATCCTCATATCACAGAGGTGAGTTGTTTTTAAACTGGTGTTTGCTACCGGAGTACAAATTAAGTTTACGTTCATTACGCTGAAACACCAGATGTGTTAATTGTCTCATCGTGATCGCTTAAGGCCTTAAGTTCAGTGAAAAAAAAAAATCATGCTATTTGGGAAAACGGCTTGTGGGTAAAATGGGGTGAAATTGAGTAAAAAAGAAGTAATGCTTCTCTGTACAGTGTTTAGAAGTGTGTTTTCACTTCTTCATATAGGAAGAGGAGGAACTCCAATGTGACTTTTTTGCCATTTTGCTTCATTTTAAGCACTTGCTGTCTATGTTTGTAGTCTGACCACAAGAGTAATGTGCTAATACATTCATAAATAAGTAAAATTTGCTGCTATAAAAACTAAACAACAAAATATGAAAATGACTCTTTATAGCCTCAGTGTGTGTTTTGGAAAATGATGTGGGGTGGATTTGCTTTGAAACTGTGTCGGTGTTCTTAGCGGAAAGTCTGAGTCATGAGTTTTGACTTGGTGATACTCAGGTTGTTTCATTCTTGTGAGATGCTAAGAAAGAGATCTCTGTGGACTATTTCTAACCTTGATCACCATTCTTGCTGTAATTATATAACATAGAAATGGCATAGAAAGTAATATTAGGACTTCAAATGAGCTTACTTTAACCTGCTGTTTGCGGTGGCTTGCTTTATGTGCTTATACATATCTTTGTTCTCTACTTGCTCTGCATGGGAATAAGGCTTCATATGAACGTCTGATCTCTTCTTATTGCTTGAATGACTTCTCCTACATCCTGAAGTGCTAGTTTTAAATTTGCAGTGTAGTTGAGCTTTGTTTTCGGTATCAACACTTTTACCAATTTATAGAAATTCAAGCATAGCAGACCTGACACCAGAGACTAACTAGCGAGAAGTAGCCAGAAGTGATATTTAGGAAGCTTATTTTGTCTTGTTTTGGTATTAGTTTAGCTGATCAGAGATACTGATAGGAAGAAGTACAGACTGCTACCGTATTTTGAATATGACAAAAAATCATGTCCCTAGGTTTAAAATGGTATCAAAGAGTTGATGAGGCTGAAAGGGTCCTCTGGACATCATGTAGTCCAACCCTCTGCTCAAAGCAGAGGTTTACTCATAGCCGTTTTTGAATATCTCCATGGATGGAAACTCCACAGCCTCTCTGGTCAATCTGTTTCCTCAGTACCACAATGATTTAAAAACATTGCAAGTAGCTAGATTTCTTTCCAGTGCACATTTTTATCAGTGATAATTTTAAGTGGGTACCTGGTAACAAACAGAAGGCTTTTTGCATCCAGCAAGTATATTATTTGTTGATTTGTTGTTAAAATTGCAAATTTAAAGCTGAAAGACTAATCGCAGTAACCATTGGTAGCACATTGCATCGTTTAGGAGTGCACTCTCTTGTCTGAGTTCAGGGAAATTTAGGCTTGAGGTGGTGGGCATTAATGCTTGGGCTGGAAAAGGATTGCAGAAATTTCAGAGCACCTGCAACTAACCAGGCACTCAGAGTTTATGTTATCAGGGCCTAAATGAGGAAAGGTCATAAAGCAGGACATTCTGGGCAGTTGGGATAAAAAAAGATATATTTATGTGTAACAGACAAGAAATATGATGCATGATGTTAAAGTCAAAGAGGAATTTTTCTAAGAAAACTTTACCTTCAAGTTCTGACAGAATGTTTTTAGACCAGAATTTCTTAAATTTATTTGTGAGTGCCGAGTTGTTTATTTCCACATTGTGCTCCTGGAGTCTCTTGGAACTCTAAGTTTGTCTTCCTTTCAAAACTTCAGATTTCTCATGGAAATGGTCAGCAACTTTGCTGTGTTCAAATGAAATGGATTTTGAGAGAGAGAGAGTTTATGTAAGAAGATCTTAAAGTATATGGAAATTCTGTGAATAACTACTAGTTTTTTGAAGTTGTTACTCTATAAGTGTGAAATTCAGGACTTAATAATTCAGACAATAAATACAGCTGCATTTAAGACTAACTGATTGCATACATATGTAAAAGCAGATTTGAATTTCATAGTACACATTGAAATAAACACAGGATATGCTTTTATTTCATGATGAAATCATTTCAGTAAATTAAGATATTGGACGTCTAATTTATTCAGCCATTAGTTCCAATCTCCTGACTCCCACTCAGATATTTCTCATTTGCTCAGCTTTGCACCACCAGCTGTCTTGCTGAAACTTCATTGTGGGTGTCCTGTTCCAATCTGCAGTGAAGTGCAACGACAATCACATCTGACTTTATTATTGAACAGTTAGAAAAAAGTAATAGAACCTGCCCTGGCACATACAAAAATTGGTCTTATTTCGGGTGCAAAGGTTCACACTTGAGTTATTCTCAAACTTTTATTCTAGTTTCCCTTTCCTTTCAATATTTAGCTTATTAACAAAAGTTTCTGATTCTTCCTTTACAGTAAGTAGTTAACACATTTCTTCTTGTGTAGCATGAAAACCATGGTTTGTGTCTTAGCTGTTGGTTTTCTTGATTACAGTGCAAGTTTTTTCTTTTGGCTTCCCTTATTTTAATTTCTCCTGAAGTGTTATTGGCCAAAAGTCTTTGTCTCTTACCCATGCACTTACTGACTAAATCTTCTCCTTGTATTGTTATGCTTTGACTTTTTCTCCTGCTCTTTTTGCCAAGTTTCATGGTTCTGTAATTCCATATTGTGCCTTTCCCGTGCCCTTTAGAGCTGCTGTTTTTATTGCTTATGTTAAAACACCTTACCGATTGGAAAGCAATAATTTCAAATTGGATGCGAAGAGAGTGAAAGGCATTTATTTAGAAAAGAATTTATATTACTTTTATTCTCTAACATTTTCCCCTATACAGTGCTTGAACTACCTTCTTAAGATATTCTTCTTGCGTGACAGTTCTGTCTTCATAACTAACAGAGTCAATTACTTTTCAAATCTAGATCTTTCTAAATTTCTATGTTGTGTATTTCTAACTGATTCTGGACAGAATACAGCAGGTTTTACAAACTGGCTAAGGAAGTAGATCACATGCATTGTAAAACCATTATTAAAAGTGCTGACTTTTTGAAATTTTTATTCATTGTTCTCATTTAAACCTCTTTTCAAAACGCAGAGGTACATGTGCTCTGTCTGTGTTAACTCGCTAGAGAGAACTGTGTAACCAAGAGCAGAAAGTGATACCTGCATTGCCACAAGGTCAGACCCCTTGAACTATTTCTCTGAACCGTCTGACGTTGCGGTCCCCTTGGGGAAAAGGGATAGTTGGCATCTTGGTTTTGTACAGCAGACCGGAGAGAAAACACACCATATATAACATGTTCAGCAACATATGTCTCTATAATCTGTCTAGGCATTGACACTCCACTCATCACCATGGCACATGACTGCCTAGCAACAGTTGCATAAAGTAATGGAAAAAAATATATAAACAGGTTTGACTGGTACTATGTTCCATTTTCCTTCCACATACATTAGAACCTGGTAGCAGGTGTGTATTTATTTTATTAACTGGTCATTTATTTTTCTCATTTTTAAAAAAATTTATTTTGCCCAAACCACTCCCACGAGCCATTAGCAACAGAAACCAGCACTTCCCCAAAAAAGATTCAGTCCTCTAGCTCATTTGAATAGCAGCAGGCTTTCTGAAAGCGAGCACAGACATCTGAGGGACTATCCATTTTCTTAAATGCTTATGTATGGTTTTTGATAAAGCTAGGCAAAAAGCATGAAGTGCTATTGTTAAATCTAAATTCTCAGTGCGTGTGCTTGATAGCTGGAAAAAATTTTCGTCACCTGTGAACTAGTGATTGGAAGATACATAGAACACAGACCGAGCAAGGGTGTAAAGTGTAGTAATGTAGCATTACATTGTGTATGATGGGCATCTGTAAAGCTGATGATCAAGTGGAGTGTTAAAGCTGTTAATGTCAGAAACTTGGCTATATGTGAGCTCTCTTCCATGAGCCCACCCTTGATGAGTATGTGTGCATATGTGAATGCCTGTTTTCTAGGTAGTTTTTAAGAGGGAATATTTTTCATGGCTTTTATCTACATTAGTCCGTATTTCATCCACTGTTTCTGTATGCATTTGAGAGACCATTTAAAATTAGTCTTGGAGCCAGGTATAATTTTTTACTTAGGTACTTGCTGAAAATTACACATTCAGATAATGTGAAGTTGTGTATATCGATGTAGGATTTGTTTATGTGCCAAAAGCTCTTCTGGATGGAGGCAAAGTGAGTTCTAAAAAAATATTTCATTGGCTTTATTTTTGACACAATGTGTCTGTATCAAAGTTGACTTAATCCTAATGGAAAAAAGAAGAGGATAAAAATAAACAGTTGAGTCTCCCAAAGTGGAGTGTATAATTTCAGATCAAGTAGAATATTTTACTGTATTTACAGATTTATTTTTCAATTCAACAGGAAAACGAATTTTTTGAACCCAGTGTGAAAAGATTTTTTTGTTGGTTGTTGTTGTTGTTAGAATTTTTGGGGGGACATGTCTATTTTTTTTTTCCTGCTTCTGGCAGAACTAGGAATTTTCTGTATCAGTTGCTCTAGATACTACAGCCTTGATTTTTTGCTCTTTCTTTCTGCTTCCATTTTTATGTACAATCGTGTCACAACTTTTGGTGATTTAAGAGTATCATGACTTGGTTCAAATCTTTATAAGGATTTTTGGTATTTGTATTTCTTTTTGTTAATGTCCTCCATCTCCAAGTATCCTAAACAGTCACAAATACTTGGGCATGAAGTATTTTCAATAACTAAAAAGAATTTAAGCAGTCAGAAATGCATTAATTTTCTTCAGTTATTATCATTATTATTAGCTTGTATAGGGAAAAGAATATATAATAATTTAATATGCATATAAGGAAGGTGACTATAATTCTTGTGGTGAATACAGAGAAGTTTTGCTTATACCTGCAATAAAATTAATAGAAATGACTGTATGAAATCTTTGTTGATTACATGACAGTAAAGGAAGCTATTGATTGAACTGAAATATTCCCTGCAGTTTACAGTCTAGACCCTGCTGTGTTGTAGTAGTGCATAAGAACCAGAATGCAACATGGACTGGAAATGACATATAAACAAAAATAAAACTGCCATCACTGTGAGTAGTGACATGCCACAAATCTAAGCTTTTTAATACCAGGAAAAATAGCTTGAAACGGTACACCCTATGTGCACTTAAGACTTGTGGAGGATATTCAGGTTTATATAAGTAATGCAAAATCAAATAGGAAAAAATTAAAGACTTGAATCTGACCATCAGCTCTTATAAACATAAATTGTAAAGAAATTAGTCAAAAAAACACTAACAAAACCCAAAACTCTTTTTTAACTTTCTCAAAGTATTAATTTAGATATCAACTCTTAACTGCCCCAAAGTAAAGCCAGAGGTGTTCTGTAAAAGAGGATGGAGTTGTCTGGGTTCAAACTGATCAGAAAGCAGATTCAAACAAGCCTTGTTTAATTGTCTTCTAAAAATGATCAAAGGTTGAAATATTTCTGTGTGAAATAGTTCTTTTGGTCTAAAGAGTACTTGGGGTGTTCCAGTGTTACTGACACTGCAATTTATATGGAAGTGGAAATTACAATTTTTGTGATGAAATGAAGTTAGTACAGCCCCTTTAGTTCTGCCCCTAGCTAGAACTGCCACATAGGCATCTGGGAAAATTGTAAAGATCCTCAAATAGGAGGGTTATGGAAGCGCAGAATACTGTTCCTCTCTGTGCAATATTCTTAAACACATTCCCACACCATTTCTCTCTCAGAGGAAGACTATATGCCTACATTTCTGCTTTACATTTATGATTAGATGTATTAATAGTATTGATGCCCTGTGGATTTTTTTTTCTTTAAAGGAGCAGAACATAGACAGAGTCAAACACCTATGCATTGCGAATAGTTTATTGGTATTTTATTTGGGCAATATTCTACAACATGTTAGAGTGTTTTCTCATTAGCCCAGAAAACTGTCCTGTCCAGTTTTTAACAGAAGTAAATAATAAATTAATCTGCATAGCTAAAGATGTCAACAGCAGTGAGCCATCTGCGCCAGTATTGCTGTTGCTCAGCAACTGTAATTTACTACTATGTGAGGCCATCTGATGTGGAGCGGCTGTTCGCTGGGTGATCGCTGGGCAGGAACCGCGGCCCAGCCCTGCTCTGGCCAGACAGCATAATCCCGGTCAAATCCCAGCGTTATTCACTCAGAAGCGCCCTGCACAGCGCAGATGGAATTTGTTAACCTTTTCTTTGCTGCTCTCTTGATTTGCAGTTATATTTTTTGTTAATCCTTCAGGTGTTTCTAATACATTAAATGTCCATGCAGTTAATGAAAGCAGTCAGAATTTGTTGCAGTGATGCGTGTTGTAGTGCACTGAGCTGCGTTTAAAAGCATTTTTCCCTGTCCTATGCATGAGGCAGCTTAAACACAGGCTGGGCTATAGAAACTGAGTTTTAGATATTCTGAAATACTGTCATTCAAAAAAAGAAATGAAAATATTACACGTTCACTATTTTACTATTTTGCTTTATCATTCTAATTATGTGAGCAATAAAATAACTGTTCCCCAAACACCCGTAGTTCATATGAAAAGTACAGCTTTTTGTATTAGTAATTTAAGCAGAGCAGTGGAGTATATTTTAAGATTGTGATAACTGCACAAGACAACTGATCCAGTAATATTTTTCAGTAGTTTTAAAATAGCTAAGTAACATTTAAAAATAGCATTTTAAAATGGCTGTTTTAAAAGTGTGCTCAAATATTGGTTTAGCACCAAGCTACAGTGTTTGTAACCATTGCTGTGGTTTGTGGAATGGATACATGGGGAACGTGCTGCTGAACAGAACCTAGGGTCATTTTTGTGAACATTTTGAGTCAGTGTTTCCTGATAAACTCCCTAATTACCTTCCTTTCAGATATCAGATATAAAAGCAAATGTTTATGTTGCATACTGTGTACAATTGTTAAATGTTTGTTTCGGTGTAATTACTTTGAATAGCTGAGATCTTATTCATGGAAGGATGCTGTAGAAGGAAAACTTTGTCTCCGGTATTGCCCAGGCTTGTTTAGAAGACCTTTTCAGTTGTATGTCGACGTACTAATTCAGTTTATTTTGGGATAGATGTTGTTCATAACAGGATTTTCTGATCTAGTTGATTGTCGCTTACGGTGTTCTACCAACCTACATGAAGCTGCATAAAATAATGGACACAAGTGCTTTATTTTTCATGTTGTCTCATCATCCAGCCAAATATGGATTCCTAACTCCTCTCTGATATTATCAGAAATCAAATAAGCTGATGTGTTTTCAGACTAGAATTTGTCAATAAAGCTTTGGGGCAGCACTGAGCAATGTCAGCAAAGTCTATTTACGTGTCTGAGGCAATGTAAAGGCTCTATAGATCTTTACATGTCTGTGGTGATGTAAAGGAATGTTAATATTCTATGCATATCTTAAAGTATCTTTTTATAGTACCTAATGACTTGTCTAAATGAGACCGATTGCCTTAAAAGGCAGCTCTGTTCTGCAAAAGGACTGTTAAAATGGGTTCTGAGAGCTACATTCATGTTGTGTGCCAGTAATTTTTATATGAAATGTGTTCAATCTGCAAGTCAAAATTTCTTTCTCACAGTACATCTGGAATTTTAGAATCAAGCTGGGTTCTCTTCCTCTCCTATGTCATCTGCAAGAATAGAAATTGAGCACGCCAGTCGATGCACTCACTCTGACAGTTTTCCTATTGCTTTCGATGGGTTTGCGTAGTTAGAACAGATCTGAACACTTTTGCAGAAAGGACTAGGCTCCAGATTGCCTTCAGTTGTGTTGGCTTTGTTTGGGATAAGGATAACTGAAGTGTAGATTGTATTTGTTATTGGAGTCGACTTTTAGATTATGAATAAAGAAAGGTGACCTATGGAATGTGCTGCTATAATTTTCTTCAATGTAATTCCCCATGGATGCTGTTACTAAAACACTGTGAATAAATGCGTTTGGTGCTCCCAGCTAGTAGAGTCTTTTTATGAAACTTTTAAAAGATGTTATGGCTGATGAATATGTAGAATATATTTTAATTACTTGTTTATTGTTATGAGGGCAAATAGTTTCGACATCAGTGAGTTAGAAAGCAAAGTAACACTTTCTGTGTTCAGTAGTTGAAATCAGAGCAAAAATGCTGCATGAAATCTGTTGAATTTACAGTCCTAGTCATGTCACTTAACAGCATGGGTCTCAGGAGAAGAAAACAACTTATGGATTTGTTCTAAAAGTGTGACCCAGCCCCCACCTCTGTCTACCAGTGTAAAAATAGACAGCTTGGGATCCTCAGCATCACGGAACAGTCTCCTTTACAAATAGACAGGAACTTCAAGAGCTCACATGTTGTCCTGTAAACTTTTGCCTGCTAGTTCTAGGTAGCGATACGAGAAATATGGAGAAAGAAACTAGAAAGTCACAGAACTGCTGTCCAGGAAGGCCTTTAAGGGTAAACAAGCATTAGTATTTTAGGTGTCTACAGCAGCAATAAGTTTTACTTCATCTGTAATAATGTGTAGGAGCATCTGCTCCTGTTAAAATTTATGGAAAATCTCTGTAACTGCAGTAGAATGAACAGGCCGGTGTTTGATACAAAACTGCATCATGTAGTGCACTTCATTTTGAACTCCTGCAGTTCCAGTCACAGAACTACAGTTCACAGAATCACAGAATCACAGAATAATAGGGGTTGGAAGGGACCTCTGTGGGTCATCTAGTCCAACCCTCCTGCCGAAGCAGGGTCACCTACAGCAGGCTGCACAGGACCTTGTCCAGG
>Ga0065711_1041189_pt1 | contig 16349 bp, 31 predicted proteins | sample Hoacrofraction12_FD_59098 | JGI IMG/M metagenome (GOLD analysis project Ga0065711, IMG submission 59098) | Hoatzin crop microbial communities from Cojedes, Venezuela - Epithelial fraction 12 v2 (version 2) | ecosystem: Host-associated > Birds > Digestive system > Esophagus > Crop | place...
GGGGGGGGGGCGGAGGGCAGGGAGGGGGCTGCGCTCACCTGGAGGGCGGCTGGGAGCCTCCCCCCTGCCCCGCTGCTGGCCGTGGTTCCAGATGGCCCTCCTGGCTGTGGGCCTGGGTAGTCCTGGATGGCCCTAGGTGGTCTTGAGTAGTCCTGGATGGCCCTAGATGGTGCTGAACGGTCCTAGGTGGTCCTGGATGGCCCTAGATGATGCTGGATGGTCCTAGGAGGTCCTGGGTGTCCCTAGATGTCCCTAGATGATCCTGGATGGTCCTAGGTGGTCCTGGGTGGCCCTGCATAGTCCTGGATGGTCCTAGGTGGTCCTGGACGGTCCTAGGTGTCCCTAGACAGTCCTGGATGGTCCTAGGTAGTCCTGGACAGCCCTAGGTGTCCCTGGGTAGTCCTGGATGGCCCTAGATGGTGCTGGATGGTCCTAGGTGGTCCTGGATGGCCCTAGATGATGCTGGATGGTCCTATGAGGTCCTGGGTGGCCCTAGATGTTCCTGGGTAGTCCTGGATGGTCCTAGGTGGTCCTAAATGGCCCTAGAACACATCACATGCAGTGAGCACGGTGTGGACCTCCACCCTTGGAGTAAAGGGCCTTTGCACCTGGAAGATGCCGAGGACTGAGGCCACCCTGCCTGTGAGCCGGCAGGAGGGAGCAAGTGGAGCTGGGCAACAGACCTTGCCCACCAGATTGTCCTCCAGACTCAACACAGAGGTTCATTTTAGTTGCAACTCTCTTTCTCTCCAGGTGGTAGAGGCTTATAAGCAAGGTCTCAGACCAGCCGTTGGTTTTGAGCTCAACCCCTGGCTGCTGTGTCTCTCCAGCTACCGGACCTGGAAGGCTGGGTACCACGGGAAGGTTTGCTTCCTGAAGAAAGACTTCTGGAAGGTAACAGTGTCCCCAGGGTCTGGCTGTGCTCAGCGCTGGCCCTAACTAGGGCTGGTCTGCATCTCCAGACAGGTTTTCCTGATGGTTCCATCCCAGGAGGTGGGAGAACCATCCTCCTTCCCCGGGGAAATGCCCGCCTGGGCTGCTGGTTTTGCAGGCAGCAGCGCTCCTGCTCAGGGCAGCTTTGAGGGGAGGTCTTGGGTGCTGCTGACATGCTGTGGCCTTCAGAGATGCTCTGCTAAAGCTGGCAGCAGGTACCTGCACCCTGACCAGAGAAAACCCAGTGGGGAAGGTGGTTCTGGAACAGTGCCCGAGGCAGGTGTTTTGCGAGAGGCACTGCTTCTACGCCCAGCTCCCATCCCGCACGCTGCAGGGCATCTGTGCTTCCTCCGAGGCTCAGAAGATCACCCGCAAAGCGTTTGGCCACTCAAACGGTTCCCGCCGCTGCCCCCCCTCGGCCTGTTGCTTCTTTCATTCCCCTTTTCCTTCCTTTTTAAGGTGAATCTTTCCGATTGCTACAATGTGATTGTGTTCCTGGCCCCCAGCGTGGTAAGTCCCTCCCTTGCACCCGGGCTTGTTCTGACCGAGCTCAAGGGTGGGCTTTCTTAGAAAAGAGATAATCTGTGACAGTGGCAAAGATAACAACAGACCAGAGGTAAAGAAAATTCCAGAGTTGCTTGTGCTGGAATAAAAAGCCAAACGGGAGCATGTTTTCCAGCTGTGGAGCCTGCGCCCGTTGCAGCTGTTGGATGTGACCCTGTCTGGGACCCCCTTCCACACGTCTTCCCGAGGGAGTGCTGCTCTGGGAGCACTGTCAACAAGTCCCCCACGGAGCTCGTTACCCGGCCACCACGAGTGCCCGTTACAGCCCACACTCCACCGTCGGTCTCAGTGAGGCAGAGCAGAGCCGTGTGGAGTGCTGAGACCTGCAGCAGCAGTGGGCATGGCTGCGAGCGAGCGGCTTGGTGCTCAGCACCACTCAAATTTGGCCCCAGTCCCAACCATACAGAGGGCCAGAGCTGGCCCTGCATTGTGGAAGGGTCTTTGGTTGGTGCTGCTTGCTTGGGACCCACCGGCCAGGCCGAGAAGCTGCGCTGTGGTCCCTGGTGGCACTGCCACTCTGTGGCTTCGCTAAGGCCGCCTGGCCACGGCTGTCTCTCTCTCCCCAGAAACCTCCCCTAGCCGCCAAGCTCCTTGCAGAACTCCCGGACGAAGCTCGGGTGGTGGCTGGACGCTTCCCCTTCCCCTCCTGGACCCCCACCAGCACCCTTGGACAGGGGCTGGAGAAAGTCTGGGCCTACGACATGAAGGAGGTGCGGCGAGCGGCGCAGAGGGAAGCCCGGTCTGACGGCAGCCTCGTTAAGCCTGGCATTGAGGGGCAGCAGCAGCAGGGGTCAGAGCCTCTCCAGCCCTTGGGCTCAGCTCAGGACAGCAGAGAGAGGGCTGCTCGGCCAGGCTTTTTCCCAGGCACTTCCAGGGTGGTGGTCCCTCCTTGTCTTCCAAGGAGCGGGCAGTTTTAGGGGAAGCAAGGGAGGGGAAAACCAGACCTAGCAATGCTGGAGTTATCACAGGATTTAAGGGCTAAATTTGTAGTGCCTCTTCCTGTATGTTTGCTACTTTATTTCTGGTTAATTTTTCAAAATAAACATTTGGATGGTTCTTTCCTCGAGACTTTTGCTTTGCCTTTGAGCCGCAGGGTGTTCTGGAGCCAGAGCAGCTGCTGTTCCCAGCCTCAGGCTTTGCTCTGCCGTGCCTTTGAAGGCAGCTCAGGAGGGAGTTTGTCCAGCTTCCCTCCCACTGAAGGATCAGTTTGGCCCTGCTCACCTTATATAGCATTCCCTTTTCCACTCAAACATAGAGGAAAAAATGTCTTTCCCACCATAAAAGAGCAGCTGATCTCCTTTGTCTAACCTCCTAGACCAAAATCTAGCTTGAATCAGCCCTGGCCTTATCTTTTAGAAGCTGAGAGGGGAGCAAAGGCAGGAGCAGAGTTACCCTTTGGACTCCAGTCTAGGTCTGACCCGGGAGAAATGTTATCGCAGGAATGGAAACCTGTCCCTGCAGCCCCACAGTAAAAAAGCTGCCTGGGAACCTGACCCCGTGTCCTGAGGCGTGATGTGCTTGGGGAACAGCAGAATTCCTACAGCTGAGGGGCCAGAGGATAGACGAGACGCAGTTGTCTTGTCTCATTTTAGTACTGTGAATTTGAGACGGAGAACACCCACGTGGTTTCCCTTGCTGTGCCTCTCAGCTCTCAGCCAGGGAAGGATACTTGCCCCAGCCAGTCCACACAACAGAAAGCTCCTTCCTTTTACATCCTGCTCTTTCCTACAATCGTGCTGCTCCTCAGAGCTGTGGTGGAGAGCTACAGTTCATGGCTGACAGTCCTTCTGGCTCTGGGCAGTGAGAGACTGTCGGCCGTCCCGGCACTGAGCACGCATGGCAGCTCGCTGCCAGCAAGCTTCCTCAACCGGAGGATCTCCTGCTTGTACCTGCAATGGGGAAGCAGCACCATCATTGCCTGCGTAGTCACAATCCCCAGCAATCCATGGAAATGTACGCTGTGCCTTGTGTTTGCTGTGTGCTAAGGACATGCCGTGTCAGGTAACGCAGAGCAGCCAGCCCAGACACTGAGCCATGCTGGGAACTGAGCCCTGGCAGAGACAAAACCACAGCCTTTTCCCGAGGAAGAGGTGTTTCTCGGCTCTGCCAGGGAACGGTACCACCAACAAGCCTGCGAGTCTGACCCAAGGTCGCAGCCGAGCTGGCTGGGGAGTTACGGCAGGCGCAGAGTTAGGCCACTGCTCCGACAGACGTGCCCTACTTCTCGCTCTTCCTTGCCCGAGCAGCTGTTGCCCCTGCTTCAGGGCACGATGAGCCAGCAAGAGAGGACCGTAGATCAGGGGCTGCTGCAAGGCTTGAGATCTTAGACAACCCCTCTCTTAGCTCCCTCCAAAGGATGGGTGAGCAGACAAGGGAAGGAGATGTGCGGCGGGGCAGGCCAGACGCTGTCCCCCCTGCCCTGAAGAAGGGCTGGTGGCAGCTGCCCGCACAGCTGGACATGCTGTGGGACACCAGGCAGGAAGGCAGCGGCGAGGTCAGGCACTGACAGCGTGGCAGGCACGGCAATGTCGATGGCAATTAGCCTGGGAGATAAACTTGGAGCACAAAGCAGAGAACGTGTGAAGGGGGATCCTACCATCTCACCTTGCAAGATGCTTATCTATGTACTCCTGCAGCTCGGACACCTGCTCTTCTGCCACGATCGCCCGAGTCAGCAGCTGGCTCTTCTCCTGCTCCAAATCCTCCTGGAGGGGCAAGGGAGCGTGGAAAAAACAAGGAGCTCAGTGAGATGGGAGTGAAGTTGCTCTGTCCCTCTGCCAGGCGGGACTGACCACTTCCCTATCACTCAGCTCTGGTACCACTTGGCATCAGGCTACAGAAGCAACTGAAAACTGATGAGCTCGGGGAAAGGAGCCTGGTGACGACAGCGCAGATTTCTGCAGGCACCACTGCTCCGGGGCATCGGCTGGGCAGACCAGGTAGCCTTCCCTGGGCAGAGTGCAGGCCTGGGGGCCAGGGCCACCCCCCGGCCAGGCAGCAACCCCTGCCTGCCAAGCCATCGTTAACTCCCCCCCGAGGCTCCAGAGACAACTGGCAGAGCGGTCGCCAGATTGGGCACTCGGACACAGAGAGCCTTCACACCTTTTCACCAGCAGTTTGTTGCTAAGGGAAATGACCTTCCCTTTCAGATAAAAAACCCCTTGGTTCTTGCACAGTGTGTCTGGGCAGTAGCTCATCGTCTTACCTGAGTTAACTGCACAGTCCCTGAGCCACTAGGAGGGTCTGAGGTGCTTGACCAAGCTCACCCCCGAGATGCACAGCAGAGCCAGGAGCAGGACCTGCTCCCAGTGCAGCGTTCCAGTACCTCAACCACAGCATCTCCCTTCTTTTGGCCGCAAAGATACACACAACTTAGGCATTTAGCTTTACGTGACCAGAGAAGGGTGGAGCGCTTACTCAGGTCGCTGTGGACAGAGGAAAGCGCGACATAGAAGCGGGCTGGTAGCACACCTAGAGCCTTGTCTACCACAGAAAGATGAACCTCTGCTCTGCTTGCGAAGCCCTCTCCCCACAGCTGGCAGTCAGGGTGGCAGGGATCCCAGCACCAACCCTTCTCCCCACTGCTGCCACCACTGCCGGACAGCAAACCCCACCTCAGCCAAGCCCGCTCCCAGCAAGCATCACCACGGTTTCATGGGTGCTGCAGAGCAGCGTTGCGGATGGGCCCCACTCCGGGCCGCCCCATTCCCGAGTGCACGGCAAATACCATTGCACTCAGGGGAAACCAGACTGGGAAGCCGATTCAGATTTAAACTAGCCTTGAATCAGGTCAAATAATAGTCCCAGTTTGTTACACAGATGCCCAAGTGCTTCTGCTGAAACAAGAGAGGCAGCAATAAAGTCCAGCAATGGGCAGCCGTAAGGGCTGCTCTCCTTTTAGTGGGAGGGAAAGTACAGCCTTGATACACCACCAGCCAGGGACCTGCTAGCGTCACTCGGTGGGCTGAGGCCAAAGCCACTGCAAGGCTCTGTGGAAAGCTTCCCCGCTCCAGCCTGGGGCAGCACATCTTCGACATGTGGGTAAGGGATAAGCTTTTACTCCGATGGGCTATTCCAGACCTCTACCTGGGTGGTGCGTGTGAACTCCCGGAGCTGCTTCCTGACTTCTGCCCAGCCCTCCTCATCCAGCTGCCTAGGAGAGAAAAGCAGATTTTTATCATGCCCAGATGTTCAAATCCAACCCATCCACAGATCACACAGTGCTATTCAGGGGCTGGCCACAACTTGTGTCCATCAGAACGCAAACCCCGGGGCTCTGAACCTTTTCTCTCTAATGCCCCAAACTTCTTCAGGGCATGCAGTGCCACCCCTGTGCCCATGCACGAGAGTCACAGCCCTTCTGCCAACCTGGGATTCCCCGCTGTGACACCTGGGTTTGTTCCAAGTTCACATCAACACTCATACATCAGAGGACTCTGTGCAGAAAGGGTCCTTAACCTGACACTGCCGGACTGAATTTGATGGAAATAGAGCGCGACCAATGCCAAATGCGGGCGCTTTTCACGTTTCAGAGCACGAACGCGCCCGTTCTGGTCGCCGAGCGCAATAGGTGAGCTGTCTGTGCAGCCCAGCTGTGGGAAAGTTCTTCCTATTCTGTCCCAGTCTGAATAAGCAAAATACAGGTCACATCTGATGCTCGGGGAATTTGGGTTGTATGCAGGGAGGAATGCATTGTGCTCAAGAGCGGCTCTGCTGCGACTGCCAGAGTTCCCTCTGGTGGCTGCAGACTCCCGGCCCAGCACACGGGAAATCATGGCTGAGATTTCATGGGAGCAGAAGCAAGGAGAACAATAAACAGTGAAGCCACCCAGCTGATAGAGATGAGAAGCAGCAGGAATTGTAGCTGAAGTGCTGTAGTAACAGCAGGCTTTGTGCCTCTAGCTAGAGGAACAAGGTAACAGCATGGAAAAACTCCTCAGTACACAGCAAACAACAAGTATCTGAAGTGTGTAGATTCTCCTGGCAGCTAGAAAAAAAAAAACCCGAAACACCTTAACAACAAGATGCATCACTAAAATTCAGGTTCTAGTCTTTCTGTGTCTTGCTCCTGTGGTGAGCCTGCCAAAATGAATGCATCTGTTCAAGGGCTACTACTACTTTTCAGCACGGAGAACATGGCAGAGCCTGGTTAAGGTTCAAAGTTTTCTCCGAGACACTCCTCTGGAGCCCAGTAGCTCAGGCACTGACAGACTCCTCGGTGCTGGCATCCAGTTAATGAAATACCTGATGTGTTTTCTCAGCTACCACATTTTAAAAGTCTGAAAAATCCTAGCTCAGATTTCTGGTACACTCTGTTCCACCTCTTCACAGCTATAGTTGATAAGAGTTTCAAGAGAATAACGAAGCAGGGGGAACAGACCCATCAAAAATGAGCAAATAAAGGGCATGTCGGGAAGCCAGGGAGGTACCCGTACAGGCTGCGCTGAGGGTTCCAGCCCAGATTCTGCGTTGGGAAGCAGGAGAAACAAAACCATCCCAAGCTGGTGGTGTTTCACTTGCCTTTCTCAGGTTGTGATCCGCCAAAGCACGCAGGCGTATGCTTAACTTCTGCTTCTGAAGAGATCGGTGGGACTAAAAATGTGATTAAATCAAACATGTACCTAAGAGCTTTCTTGGATTAAGGCCCAAATGACCAACTCATGTCACCACAGGAAACACTGCACTGAGGTGACAGCTGGCTTTTCTTCTGAGATGAGTCCCTATCAGCTCGCTTTCTCCCTATTTATTACCATTCCAAGTAAAGCAGAAAAGACTCCTCAACCCACACAGCAAGGAGAATTCATAATTACAAATATCCCGAGGAACAAACAGCACTTACTGCTCAGGAGACAGTGGAAAGCCAGAGGTTGCTTTCGGTCGTTCCTGAAGGCAAAGGAAGAACAGCATTAAACCATTACAGTCTCACCACAGTCTTCGCCACTTTGAAGAAAGTGGCACAATGTATCCTACCACTGCAGCAGCCACCAGTGCCCTGGCAAGGAAACGATGTGCAGGACAATCTTAAGATTTATGTCTCCCATACTCTGAATTTTTAAATAAATGTATCTCATGCAAATCAAGAGACATGTCTCTGCCCAGGCAGAACCAGTGGCAGGACATGGAGCTGACTGGCGTGTCTCTGAGTGTGGTCTCCTGCTCAGTTATCTATTCACACTGAGGCAAAGGCATTCGAGAACAGAAAGCCCCACCCTATCCTCCCTTACCTCTTCTTTTAGCAGCAAGTGAGTCTGCTGGCCTGGCAGCTCTCCCATAACATCTGCTACTCCTCAGCCCTCCCAGAGCTCACTGACCCCAATCTATGGGGCTGCCCAGCCTCCTGGATCTAACTTGTAACTCACCCCTACGCAGCGGGGTTGAAGCAATGAGGGGACTGCTTGGACATGCTGTCTCCTCCCAAAAGGCAAGCAGGCACTACCCCTGCTTGTGCCACAGGCACAGCAAACCCCTGGGGAACACCTAAGGAAGGGGCTGAGTCTACTGCTTGTGAGACTCCCCACCACCTCCCAGTTTCACTGCCGCAGAAAGCCAGCAGCCCAGCCACCACCTTCTGCAACTCATGTAGCTGCATCTCCAGTTTTGCTTTATTCTCCCGCAGCCGGTTTAGCTCCCGGGTTGTGTTTGTTAGCAGCTCTGGGTCTGTGATGGAAAAGTGGAGCTCCGCAGGGCCACAATCCATAGCGCTGCTGCCCAGGGACCGGATCCGCTCTCTCTGGAGCCTGCAACATGCCAGAGGAGTAGGGGTTAGTCCCTTGGTAGCTTTGGTTATGTAACAACGCAGAACATTTCTGCTGGTGCTGGAGGTACCATTCGCTTGGGACCTGCTGGCTTATGGCCACTGAGAGCCAATCCACCTGCAAAGGATCAGTGGGAGAGCCCAGAAGTATGCACGATATTCCTGGGAGTGTTTCCGAGGCGAGCTTGTCCTAGAGCTATTTGTGGCTTTTATGCCACAAGAATTTCTGCTGCTTCCCACAGCCCAAGCTGCTGAGAGAGCTGTGGAGCAGAGCCGAGAGTGCTGCAGGGACGGGCTGGGAGGCAGGAGTTATTTGTGGTACCTCTACATTTCCACACCATCCAACGTGGAATCCATCTCTCACCCTAAATTTTACACAGGAGAAACATGTGCAGAGCAGCTCCAGGGTGTCCAGAGCACCCTGACATGTAGCTGGAGACACCTTGCTCCTGGCTTATCGAGAGCAGGGAGATAAACATGCACTCCAGATCCTCTGCTCCACCTGGGAGCCCCATTTGCCCCCCTCCTCAGGGGTCTGGGTGCTCAGGGCACTTCCAGTTGGTCCCTGGCAATATGCTGAGGAGGCAGAGGTAGCCCAGACCCTGGCATAGCCCTACCCATAAGCAATCAGCAGGTTCTCATGCTTCTTGACCAAGTTCTTCATGCGTTTCTTGTAGCCACGTGCCGCTCCAGCTAGCTGCTCTTCCCGAGACTTGTAGGAAGCTCTGATATCCTTCAGCATGCTGTCCACAAAGCGTTTCATGGGAGCATGATCAGCTGGGGCTTTTCTAGGACCGTTGTTGGATTTGCTGTCCATGTAGTCCTTTAAACATACAGAGAAATAAGTCGAAGTAATCAAGTCATTCCCTAAGGCATGTAACCCATTTCCCATAGAGAAGGTCCAGGCAGATTTGTGCTAACAGCACAGAGAATAACACATATCTTCCATTTTCTAGGAGCAGGAAAGACTAATTAACGTCCATCACGGCCCTTCGAGACAGAGAAGGCCTCTGTACTGTATCAGTGACCCGTCTAGGGAAACATCAGTCAGCACCAGGAGTTACCATCTCTAGTCCTGTATTCTTTCCACCATGTCCCACCCTCTCTACTAGCTAGGAGACGCTTCAACATCGCTCTGTTGGAAATTAAACTATTCTTAACAGTAAAAATTGCTTTGCTTAGTCTCCTGATCCATCACCACATTGTGTTCTTTGGCACTAACCTTCTCCCAGCACAGAAACTCTTGCCAAAACATGCTTACTGCTACCTAGGGGAGAAGAAAGAAGTTTCTTCCCAGTCTCACTGCTCAGTATAATCAGCTATCCATGCCTGAAATGCCTGCCTTGTGCTGAGTCCTCACCACACTCTGGGAGCCCTACTCTACATCAAAGGCGCCTGTTCCGAGAGCGGGTCCCAGGCACTGGTGTTACATGCTCCATAGCCGACCACTAAGGCTGGCAGAGCTCCCTGCGGGGACAGTAGCGGAGTCACCATGGAGGTGGCAACAAAGCCAGAAGTGGCGTCGCCTGGCCTGTGGAGGGAAGTTGTCAGGGCAATGGAGATTAGAAGCCAACTGGAAATCAGCCATTGTAAATAAGAGGATCTTTCAATCCAAGTAATCTGATCAAGAAATAAACTCCCAACAGAAGCTCCCAGACCCTTTAGTGCGGCCATACAGGAAATCTGGGCGATGGGTGGGGCTGGCATCTCCTCTGCCAGGCCAAGCCGAGGGCACAGAGCCCCCTTCCAGCTGCAAGCAGGGCTCCCCAAGCCCCACTGCCAGCTCTACTCCACAGCCCAGCAAGGAGAGGAAACAGCAGCAGCCTGCAAGAAGTAGGCAGCCAGCATGGAGAGAGCTCCCCAGGCCAGAAGAGCCCCTGGGACTGGGGCTACCCACCGCCACGTCCTTGACGTACTGCGCGAGCCGGCAGCGATATTCCTCATTCAGCTCCTTCAGCCGGAGCTGCAGCTGGGAGTTCTCGGCCTCCACCTCTTGGAGCTGGCTCTGGGAGGTCAGCAGCACCTAGGCACAGCAAACACACTCGCTGCTGCCCTCGTCCTCCGGCCAAGCAAAGGGGCACTAAGAAGCTCCATAAGAGATGGGGGACTTCATTTCCAGATATTCAGCTTCACTAGAGCTGGGAAGGTCCTGTGTTTTCACAGGACCCCACTGGGAATATTTATAGTCTCTATTCCCCTGCTACCTTCTGTCATTTGCAATCCCCCATCCCCCTCTCAGCGATTTCACCAACGCTTTCTAAATATCAGCAAAGAGAATTCCTCCCACCACCTGTGGCAAGCAGCACCTTCCACCACGTGCATCGCACCCCTGGAGAAGGAAACTGCACAGGGAGGAGCACCTTGGTATGACAAACTCCCTGGAAAGAGAGATGCGTCGGAGTACCTCGATACAAGACATCCACTCCCTGCTAGCTCCTGGAGAAGCGCATGGCACCCAAGAGCAGCAGATGAGCAGGGGCAGTCCCAGAGCCCAGGTGCCAGCAGCTGGAAGGGAGCCTGCCCTTACCGCTGACTGCTCCACCAGCTTGTGCTGGGTGTCCCCAGTCGCTCCCTTCGCCTCCTGCAGCTCCTTCCCCATTGCGATCCTGGGCACACAGAAAGAAGCTGTGTTTATTTTAAACCCCTAAACTTCTCTGTAGGTCCAATACAGCCAGCTTAGAGACGGAAATCACTACGGGATGACAGAAATCTCTCGGCAGCAGCACCAGCCCCCACCAGCTGTGTGCCAACCGGCAGCCACAGAGCTCTCGCTACCAAAACTGAACATCCACCCCAGCCAGAGGGTCGAGTTCTGTAGCGTCCCTGCTGTGGCAGCCTTTGCCAGGACACTGACCCCATTCCAGCCTGTCGATGGAAGAACCGCTGTGGGGGGTAAGGGCCAGGGCTGGATTCACCTCTGGGCTGTCACACATCTGCCGTGTGTGTCACGGAAGGTGGATTTTCAGAGTGGCGGTACATAAACACCACCTGACTTTTAAGCAGACAGCTGACCCTCTTAAGAGCCTTGAAAAAATTAGGTTTTCTTTCAGGCCTCACTTCTTCCAAGGTTGAACTGTTGTTTCACCCCCTGTACTCCACCAAAGGCAGGCTGCCTCGTCTCCTGTGCCCAAGGATCAAATTCAGCTGCACCAAGCTCCACAAATGCCCAGCCAAACAGAAGGATATGCCCTCCAACACTCACACTCTCTCTTCCAGCTTCTGATGCTGCGAATCATAGGTTTTCTTCAGTTTTTCAAGCTCCACTTTTATGTGATCCTGGTTTCCAAGCAACTGAGGGACAAATGAAGATGAAGATGAGCCAGAGGGCTGAGAGAGGGATTCATGAACGGGGAAGAAGTGAGGAGAGCCTCCAGCTGAGCACAAGTCCAGCTGACCAGCGAAACCCTGGGGAAAGGACAGGTTTAACTGGGAGTGACCAGTGATCCGTAGCACACCAGAAGCGGCGTGTGCTCTGGAGACAGGGCACACGGAGGTGCACACATGGAGCTCCCCCAAGGGAGAGTCTGGCTCTGAGAATCAGATTCCCAGCAGGAGGTGGTGGTGGAGTCCAAGCTGGTTTTACACGGGCTGTCAATGACCCTGCATGGGAGGCAGGGACCATCTCTGTGTTCTCACTTTCGGGTGCTCTATCACTCCCATCTTTCTCAAGTATCCGCAAGAAGAATATAAATAAGCGTCCTCTGCACTTGTTGGCTTTTAAACTCCTGCCTCTGTTCACCCAGGGGCACTGACTGAGGGAACCACAGCTGCCCTCTCACAGCTTTTGCCTGCACAAGATCTGGAGTTATTCTAGTTTCAGTTTTCAACTGCACAGCTTAAAAAAAAACAAACTAAAATAAATAAAGGCACCAGCTCATCCACAAAATTCAAGTTAGCACCAGGATGTGCCAGCCACAGTCAGAATAAATTCCCCCTCTGCTTCCCCAAGGATCCAGGAACAGACCCCCACACACTTACGTTTCTGTCCAGCTTTTGCCGCTCATGTTCAGAGGCAACTACATCTTCTGGCTGGTTTTAGTAAGAGACAGAAGAAGGTGTCTGTTAGATTCCTGTTCTCCAAGGAGCTCAGCCTGGCAACAGGACAAAGAGGTCTTTACCTTCACCTTCCGAGCAGAGAGACAGTGCACCATTGCTCGCACTCTTTCCAGCTTGGCAGAGGATTCATCGGCCTTGGCGGGGGAGCGGTAGCCCTCTGTGCGAGGACAGGTGCTCCTGGCATTGGCCAGATTGAGCAGCTCTAGGCTGAGCTCTTCATTCTTCATGACCTGCCAGGTCAAACAAGAAGGACAGAGCTTCTGAAATCCTGCCTCACTGACTCCACACGCTGCCTGTTCAGCACATGCCCGCTGCTCTTGGTGCACAAGACAGGCACTCACATCCCCTCCTGAAAGCAAGTTTTATTTTTAGTTCTTTCTCATATGCCCAAAGATATCAGCAATTTTCTGATTCTCATGGAAATGCAGGGTAAGTATCATCGGCAAGCATCAGGATTATTCACATGTAAAGTTACTCCCTCCGCCGTCTCGCTCTCACGTTCACATACAGACGCCAGTGCCAGCCCAGCCCTGGGCACAGCTCTGCCACCATCCCTCCATTATGTCCTCCAGCCTCACTCCTCACCCTAACCCTGGACCCTCCACACAGCTTCCCAACACTTCAGGCATGTCTTGCCCCACGCAATGGCGTTGAACAGTGCTGGACTCTGTAAGGTAAGAGAAGGGCCAAATCTCCATCCATCTAGGCTGACACCACCCAGCTAATTCCGGTTTTGTTTGAATGCATCCCTCCAGCAGCAGCCAGCCCACAGCACCGTGTAGGCAGCGAGATTCAAAGCTGGTGTGAAGTGACACGTTTCCAAAAGATAAAGAGGCTCTGAATGAGAAAGGCCCTGTTACAGGTGATCTGGAAGGAACACTGGGGGAATTCATGTCTCACGGGAGGGTTTCTATGTAGATAACAAAGCTTTGATGGGGTTTATGACTGGGGACAAGCTTGAGTAATTGTTACCATGGCAGTGAATCGGGAGGATGGGAGGCAGAGGTCATCTGAGTCATCCGTGGAGAGAATAGCTTATCAAAAGATAGCACAGGGTGGGCTGAGGGAGAGAGGAGAGGAGAAAAGAGCCTGACAAAGAGGTGAGATATACAGCTGTGAAAACTGACAGCTACGCAGAGACGGGCTGCTTGTTCTCCAACCGAAAGCGATCCATCTGCAGCTGTCAGCCCTGACAATTTCATCAGAGGGGGTCACACAAGCAGAAGTACCAGCCTAGCGAAAGAAAGAGGCAGTTCCAGGTTTGCCATGGGCTTCACTGCCTTCCCTGCGCTCCCAAGCCTGGCCCAGCTCCAGGGAAACCCCCAGCGTGGAATAAGTTCGCAGCCATTTGGGTTCCCTCCGATGGCCTCGCTTTGTACCGCTGCCACAGACCGCGTAAGCCTGCCGAACAAAAGAGGAGGAGGAAACGGAGGGTTGAGAAAAGGTCAGAGTCTTGAAAAGGAAGAATTTACAGCGAGTTAGAAAACAGGCGCAAAGTGGCTGGCATCTTCTGGAAGGCACTTCCCCAGGGACAGGCAAGGCCAGCTCCGCTGCGCTCTTTTGCCTGGGACAGACACAGGACGATGTGTGAATTGAAGCGTACAATGGGGGCTGCGACAATTCAGAGGCTTTAACTGTTCCCGTATGAGGGACCGTGAATGAGCTCCCCGAGCTGCTTCTGCGCCAAGCAGCCATGACAACATATTGGCAAGGTCACAAGTAGCACTTGTAATTGGGAATGTGTAAAAGGTTCATTGTCTCCCCAGAAGAGCGCTGGGGAAGGGGAGGGGGCAGAACCGCAGGCTGCTTTTCCCATGTCCTTTGGGAAAGTCCACACTGGGAAAATAATGAGCAAGAGGCCCATGCTGCGACAAGTCACAGCCTGCCAAGTTGGAGCCTCTTTTGCTTCAGGCAAGGATATTTGGTAGTCTGAGCCAAGAAACTGGGGTAAAATCCTCATCTTATGAATTACAACCAAGGATTTCACCTTTGGCTTCTGGACCCTGCTCCACCACTTCTTCAGGATGCTATCCAGGCACATGACTGAATCCATGTGCTTTCACTCCCTGAAAGATTCCAGGATCCGTCTAAAAACAGGGTGTTATTACCACCAACCTGTTAAATCCATCATTTAGAGATGTGAGCTACCTGAAAATCCAATTTTTGACTAACATATTGCACCCCCTTGGGGACAAGAAGCAATCGCGACTGCTGAACGCCGAGCTATTCCTCCGCAGCCCGGTGGTACCATGTCTCAGCAGCATGCTGCCTTGCTGACAGTCAGCTGCACACGCTCTGCCTCGTGCTCTGGCAGGACGACAGGGTGGGTTCACACCCCTGCAAGCAGCTGAGCTTGCCTCCTCATGAGAAATTTCCATTTTTCAGTTTACAGGAGACAAACGGTAGCTTCACAAGAGTCACTCACTCACTTCTTTGCAATGGGATGATCACGACCTCGTACACTCCTCTACCAGAGCTCTGCAGACCAATGCTCACCATGAAGACAGACTGGACACTGCCTAAACCACCATGCCTGCTCCCAGCCCCACATCTTCCCATCACAGCTCTGCACAGGGCTGGCATGGTAAGGCAGGTCATTTGGCTGCACCAGCTAAACTATCTGCCAGGGGAGGGAGGCTGCAGGGTGTCAGTCATCTGATCCAATTCAAAAAGAAGGAGAGGTGGGAGGGGGGAAGAGGGAGGAAGAGAGGAAAGTCTATTGGACTAGCTATTCTTGCCTAAGAAATACACAAATCTGGCTCCAAAAGACTTCAGTGAATAATTGCTGAGCCAAGAGTCACCAGGAAATTTGCTATATTTTAAGAGACAATCAGAAACTTGCTTATGTTCGGTGTTTTTATAAACTTGCCGACCTCAAAAACTGTCAGGCCCCTTCCCGCCACCATATGAAATGAGAACGACCACAATCAGTTCACATGCAGCCTGCGCAAGCCATGCAGAATAAAAGGGAGACAAAGCGTGCTCGCAGCCAAGAGGGACCTGCGACGTGCACTCAGACCAGCCCTGCAGTGACCTCCTCGTTATCGCTAGTGTTGGCAATCTCAGGTGGCACGAAAAGAAAAAGACTCTGGTAGAATCTTTCTGACTTAGAAGAGCATGGCACGCAGGTCAGCGTGGGCTCAGCACCATCCCTGCTGAGCAGAGCAGGTCCTGCAAGCCCTGCTAGAAGGTGACCATGTTACATGAAATCCCTGGGTCCTGAAAACAAAACCACACCCAAGCTACACTGTCCAACAGTTGGCAAACCTTACTGGACCTGAGCTGTGATGTGGATGCGCAACCCAAAGCCAGCCAAGCTGTCTGTAGATCAGGTAATGGCGAGATGAAGTTAAGAACAGCAGAGCTAACACCGCAGCCTGTCTCACCTCCTGCTCCAGTTCTTTGCCCAGGGCCAGGTAATTGCTTTTCAAAATGTTGCACTCATCCGCCAGCTCCTTCCGACTGATCTCCAGAGCATGCAGGTGCTCCCGTAAGGCATCCCGCTCCCCAGTGACCTTCTCACTGCAGTGCTCCAGATCCAGCACACGATTCTCCAGGGCCAGGATCTGCAGTGAGGAAGCAGCAGAATTAGACTGTGGCAGAGACCAGCAGCAATCACAGGGCATTTATTTGGCCAAACAGGTTCTGGCATGCTACAACTTAGAGAGATGAGTTTCACAGGAGTTTTGTGGTATCTGGGGCGTGGGGGGGATTCATTGCTTTAAGTAAAGCCAGGAGAATACACCAAGCAAAGCAAAGATGGATACATAATGAACTGTGGTTCTGGATAAAGGCAGTGGCAGAGCTGAATCAACTCTGCTTCAGACTTCTGCATACCATGTTTTTCAGTTCAAAGTTCTCCGTCTCATACTGCTCCTTCATTTTGTTTGTCTCGATCTGGAGATCAATGAGGTCTTTGGAAATCTAGGAGAGAGAAAGGACATTCTAAAGGTCATGGACCAATTCTGAGGCCAACATACTGTTTCAACAGGTCACACTGGGGAATCCGAGCACAACACACCCCACATGCCCCCCCCCCCCC
>Ga0065711_1006827_pt1 | contig 16348 bp, 11 predicted proteins | sample Hoacrofraction12_FD_59098 | JGI IMG/M metagenome (GOLD analysis project Ga0065711, IMG submission 59098) | Hoatzin crop microbial communities from Cojedes, Venezuela - Epithelial fraction 12 v2 (version 2) | ecosystem: Host-associated > Birds > Digestive system > Esophagus > Crop | place...
ATGGACTTCTGTACGTTTAGGTTCCTCAGGAGGTCCTGAACCTGGTCTTCACTTACAGCTGGAGGGATTTTACCCTCCTGGTCTCCTTCATGCCATTCATCGACTCGGGAGGGGTGAGGAGAGAGGTTGCCAGTGAAGACTGAGGCAAAAAATTGTTGAGTACCTCAGCTTTTTCAATTGCCGCGTCATATCCAGCTTTTCATCCCCCAGACTCCCCAGGTCCTTCTCAGCAGGGCTGCACTCAAGCCCTTCATCCCCCAGACTGTACTGAGAGTGGGGGTTGCCCCGACCCAGATGGAGGACCTTGCCTTGGCCTTGTTGAACCTCATGAGGTTCACACAGGCCCACTTCTCCAGCTTGTCCATGTCCCTCTGGATGGAAATCTGTCCTTCTAGCGTTTCAACCACACCATGCAGCTTGGTGTCATCTGCAAACTTGCTGAGGGTGCACTTGATCTTGCTCTCTACCTTGCATTAGACCAGGTTGGTCAAAGTCCCTTCATTGTGCCAAGAAACACTGTGAAAGCAAAATGTAGAAGTTACAAGATTAAGCTGTACTTCATATGGAAAACATTTCACTAAGTTGAAAAAGACTGAAGTCTACATGTGACAATAGCATGTGCAGATTGCTGTTTTAGTTAATTGCATTTTGCAGATTTCTAAATGTCATGTGCATACGCATAGACACAAACATTGACACATGCACACACACACAAACAAAACACATAAACGCGCCATGTGGAACTCACACAACCACTTCTACCATGCCAGACTGTCCTGATTCCTTGCCAGGCATCTGTTCTGGCTTAACCCCAGTGTCCTGGGTTTGACCAGGACAGGGTTAATTTTCACCGGACTCCAGGAAAGGGGCACAGCCGGGGGTGGGGGCTGACCCCATCTGGCCAAACAGAGCCAGGTATTCCATACCATGTGCCGTCACGCTGGGTTCCGGTGGGAGGGGCAGTGTGGCAGGGACTCACTCGGGGCTCTGGAGCGCGCGGCCCTGGTCCTGTCCGGGAGAGAGGGTCTGCTGTGCGAGTTTGTGTCGTATTTTCTCCTTATCTGTATCGTTGTTGTTCCTGTTCCCTCTGTTTGCTGTTCTGTTAAACTGCCCTTATCCCGACCCACCGGTTTTCTGCCTGTTTCTTTCCATTCTCCTCCGCGCCCTGGTGGGGGGAGGGGGGGCCGCGTGGCGCTTTTGTTGCCGGTGGCAGCCGAAACGCAAACACCCAGCCATCAGCTAAGCCCTCCACAGCCACTTGCTCACTCCCCCGGGGTGGGATGGGGGAGAGAATCAGAACGGTAAAAGTGAGAAAACTGATCGGTTGAGATGAAGACATTTAATAGGGACAGCAAAAGCTGTGCACACAAGCAAAGCAAAATAAGGAATTCATTCATGGCTTCCCACCAGCAGACAGGTGTTCAGCCATCTCCAGGGAAGCAGGGCTCCATCACATGCAATGGTTATTTGGGAAGACAAATGCCATCATTCCAAATGCCCCCTCCTTCCTTCTTCTTCCCCCAGCCTTATATCACTGAGCATGACCTCATATGGTATGGAACATCCCTTTGGTCAGCTAAGGTCAGCTGTCCCGGCTGTGTCTCCTCCCAACCTCTTGTGCACTCCCAGCCTTCCTTGCTGGTGGGGTGGGGTGAGAGGCAGAGAAGGCCTTGGAGCTGTGTGAGCGCTGCTCAGCGATAGTTAAAACATCCCTGTGCTACCAGCACTGTTTTCAGCACAGATCCAAAACACAGCCCCATACTAGCTACTGTGGAGAAAATTGCCTCTACCCCAGCCAAAACCAGCACAGGATGCATGAATTAATATACTACAAAGTTCTTCCCTAAACTGAAAAATTTTTGACTCTCATGTTCACCAGCCATCACAATTCTGGACTCATGAAGTCTGTAAAAATAAGAGTCTGATTACTGAGTTCTGTTTTTTACACCTGTCCTATATTAAATTTACTGCCCAATTACAAAAGCAACAATATTCTAATTGCTAGAATCAGGAAAAGGTTTCACTTTATTACAAAGGTTTGCTAATCTATGTAATCAACTATAACGTGGTGTAAAACACATTCATTTAAACATGCATACACACATACATACTCCTACATGTGCACGTGTCACAAAAGGAAAAAAAATGGAGTTGAAACAATTTTTTATTCAGTTATATTTTTTAAGCTCAAGGAATTAAAAGTCCTTAGAGTTTGGTTAGTTTAGACAGGGAACAAGGAGAAAGGCACTTTTTTTTCACTGTTGTATAGCTAATTCAACAGAACGATCAGCAAAACCCTATTTCTTTCAAATGCAACATAATGTTGCTAAAATGGTATTTGTTTTATGCTACCAGCATCCTTTAAAAGCCCATCATTTCAAACTGAACAATGTCTAAGTAGCTTGATTTTATACTACATCTAAAAATCAGTGTTAGTGGATGCATACATTTTAAGCCTTGACAGATTTATTGTGATCATCAAATCTGTCCTCCTCGGTATCAAAGGTCACACAAACTCAACCATTAATTTTTATATTGACATTGCATTTTTGCATTTACATTACTAATTTCTGTAGAAAGATAGCATATATTTTAGAACAATAAACAGTCATGTTTTCATTATTTCAAATGATGGAGAACCCACCTCATTCCTAGAGAAGCTGTTTCATTTATTAATCAACGACAATTTTTTTTGCCTTACTTTTAATTTTTTTTTTTACTTTCAGCTTCTGACCACTGTGTTCTGCTATCACAATCCAATTAATTGTGTGCATTGAATAACCGTACTTACTTCTAGGAGCAATTAGCTCCTGGAATTGTTTAAACTATCTGAAAACTTTGTTTCCAGGTTCAGTTTATAGTGCATACCTTTCTTTCTCTTAAATAATTTTGAAAAATTACTTCTCCAACTCTTCTAATAACGTAGTAGACAAATTGGGGATTCTCCAAGTTTTATACCATCAATGTCTTCTTTTTTTCACAGATTTTAGTCATGACACTGCCTCAGCTGAATAACTATCTGGTATTCCTGAAATACGTTGCTGAAATCAAAACCAAAATTTTCTGCTAGAATGTAAACTAAAATAATCCGATGATACTCTTCATATCACTTCACCTAACAATCGGAAGCCAAAGTCCCCTCCTTCATTAGAAAATTAGATCAGGTTAGGACATGAATTCTAGGAGTTATATTTACTAAGAGCATGCTACAGTAATTTTGTCGTTCACATGGACATAGACTGTCACTTAATATTGTGGCAAGTCTTGGGTAAACCCCACAGGGAAAACCTTACTAAAGTCAGATTTGCAGCTGTCATTATTTCCCCAGTACACATTCTATCCTGACCTAATTTTCTAGAAAGGACAAGCATGAAAGGGGCTAATCTGAAGTATTGATTAGAGAAGAAGCATCTTTAGCTGCAATTTCCCTGGCTTATTAGGGAGTATGGTTGAATTTGAAATATAAAAAGCATTGAATAATTTTTCAGAGAAGATTGTTGATGGCACAAAGACTTAGTAGCCTTTTCATTGTTGCACCTTTTTGCTTTTGTTTGATAGTTATGTTCCCTGTAGGCCTCATCTCCATGTTAAAGTTACAGCCTGTAAAAGATCTTAGAAACTGTAGGGGCTCCAGATTGTGGGGCATCCCCAAGGTCCTTCAAAGGTGATTCAAAATGATAGATATGTTTGCCGTGCAAAAAGAAGATTACCCTGGGCAGAAGCATCCCTGGATCCCAGAATCAGAGACTTCCATCCTTGAGGAGCTCCCAGACGTGCTCTTTTAAATCCAGAAACTGGAGTATAGCTCATATGTATGTATGTATACATATACATATATATATATATATAGATATCATAGTACAAGTAAAGGCATTGTAAGCATGGACATGCAAACACTTCTGTATGGAGGGCAGCATAAATTATCCAAAAGAGATGTTGCTCCAAGCAAAATCCTGATCCAAGACAGAATGAAACAAAACATTTCTATAAATTCCAACACAAAGCCCCTGTCACTATTTTTTTCCTGACAGCAGCTGTGCTACTGCCTTAAGGGATATGTTATCCACTCCAAACCCCAGAACAGCTGAATTGGCAACATTATTACTCTGGTTCAGGTCTTTACCACTGTTCTTCCAACTCTTTGTTTTTAAATCAGGAGTTCACTCTAACATAATGGAAATTAAACGCAAACTTCCCAATTTTGACTACTTGGGAATGGTCCAGTCCTGGGTTCACCTGGGATAGCATTAATTTTCAGAACAAGCTGGTTGGGCTGACCCATACAGCCAATCAAATGGGACATTCTATACCACGTGATGTCATGCTCTGTATTTAAGTGGGCAACTGGCTGAAGGAGAGGCTTTTGCTATGCAGGAGCAAGCTGAGCATCAGGTGGTGAGAACACTGCATGTTGTATATTTTCACTCTGAGGGTGACGGAGCACTGGAACAGGCTGCCCAGGGAGGTTGTGGAGTCTCTTTCTCTGGAGATATTCCAGACCCGCCTGGACAAGGTCCTGTGCAGCCTGCTGTGGCTGACCCTGCTTTGGTAGGCAGGTTGGACTGGGTGACCCACAGAGGTCCCTTCCAACCCCGAACATTCTGTGATTCTGTGATATGCTTTTTATCAGTATTATTGACTGCTGTTTTCTTCTCCCTTTGCCATTCTGTTAAACTGTTCTCATTCCATCCCATGAGATTTTGCCTTTTTCCTTCTGCTTCTCCTCCCCATCCCACTGGGGAGGGGGGAAGGAGTGAGAGAGTAAATGCATGGTTCTTTTTGGAAATTGAGACAAACCCACAGCAGGTCCAGAGGCTAAATTTTAAAACACAGCTTATTTTCTTTACTACCTTTAGAATTATTTTAATAGTAAGGAAAATTTTTCTCTAAATTACAGCCTGCTTATATTTTAACTTAGACTGCACTTGGATATTGTGTCTTCAAATACGAAGTTATCTGTTTTTACTAGACAAAATATCACTTGGAATGAATATAATTCCAATATTCTCTATGAAAATTCTATCACAATAGAAAAAAAATTCTCACTCTAAGAATTTTACACATTCAGATATGTTATTCTTGACCTAAGCTAAAAGGCTCTAGTGCTTGATCCAAACCTATTGAACTGTAAGGTCCAAATCCACACAGTTGCATTTGGGTATTTGTGAACTACAATGTTATGGAAAAACACCAAAAAAGTTTTCTATTATGAAATTAAATTTGATAAAAATAATCTCTCTGAATCCCTGAAAAATCACTCATAAGTTCATAAGATTTAGACACAAGTGCAAACAACCTTCAGCTTTATCAGGTTATATTTGCAGATGATTTATTTCATAAGATCTCATTTCTTTTTCCCTAGGATTAAAGTAAATATGAATCTGTATTTCATGCTTTGAAACTATTCTGGAATAAGGATGACTGAGTTGTTCAAAATAATGGGAGCTAGACAATTAAAAAAATGCTTCATAACTCTAAAAAAAACCCAACTCTCTCTGCCCTTCTAAAGCACATCTGTTGAGAAGCAGTGAAAAATATTAATTGCATTTAATAGAAATTGTTGATTTTCTCACAATTTAAACATTTTTTTCTTATGCCTCTGGGAACACCTTTGTAGTACTGGTGGGTAACAATTTTATATTTAAACTTTATTATCAAATATCTTTAAAAAAGAGTTATAAATTTTTGCAGAAGTCTAATGCTAACCCTGCAGTAATTCCATGGAGGTGTAGTAGAAATGCATTCGAATTACTATGTTTATTTAAATACATGACATGTACCAGTCTTTCAGCTTTTTCATATTGACCATCCCTTAATCATTCAATGTCAAGAGTGAACGTAACTACTTTAGTCATTTGAGCTAGTTTAATGTTTTGAATTTAAAAATCAGTTTTAATGCATAGCATAGGATCCATGATCTCCTTATGAGAACAGTTTTCAACAGGGCATGCATGAAAAACACAGCAAACTGTGCCCTTTTAACTCTGAAAGGCTTAAAAGAAAAAAAAATTCTGTAATATTTTAAAGAAATAAAAATTGTTGGAACACCAAAGCAGTTTTATTTGTGTTTGTGGAATACATTGAAAAAATACTGTGAGAGCAGATGACAGTACTCTTTCCTGGTTTTTGTTATGAATGGTTTTGCTCTTTCTGTGGTATGTGTCCAAGTCCATGTTCATGTCTATGTATGTGGTTCTACACATGTTTTGGAAGAAGAGATGGAGCTCACTTGAGTTTCCTGGAGAGAGAGACCACAGTCAAGCAACTCACCATGAGGCAGCAGGGCAAAATCCCCTGACCCGCACTCTTTCGTTTCTCAGTTATGCTAACAATTACCCATATTACAAAACGTTGTTATCGGCAATATAACTGGCAAATGCCTTAATGCATTCCCCTCTACTCAATATTCTCTGCATTTTTAGTTTATATTCACCCTGTAGTAATAGTCATCATATAGCATGGACATCCTAGCTGATCTCAGAGAAGTTCTGTTGCTCCCTTGCCATTGTCACATACTGAGGACCCAAATTTCTAACCAGTTTGACTGATATAAACCAGGAGTAATTCCTACACGATGAATGGAATAATGCGGATGTAAAACCAGCTCAAATGTGAGAAAATCCCAGCTCCACTGCCTGCAATGCACTTAGAGACGTGGAAAATTCATGACAGAATAGGGGAACACAAAGGACCAAAAATGCGTTGTGGGACTGTAAAGAGTTACCAGGCGCAGGTTGAACTACCACTACTGATCAGGTGTGTGCACTTTGCCCACTCCAATTATGAGGTAATTAAGCCACAGTGCAAGAGATTCAATTGTGTTCATTCTGCATCTTAATGCCTTATTAACGATCAAATCCGTTTCTCACAAAGTAGTGCAAAGAAAATAATTTTATACAAGATGATGTATTTAAGGTTTTTTCCACCTTATACTTTATCAATTTGATCATGAAATTCTTCCCCTCTTACTGCATAACTGGAACCATGACCACTGACATTAAATTTCTTCTAAGCAAGTAGGAATTGGCAGCACGGGTACACCTAAGGTGGGTACAGATGGCTGAAGAGTTGTACTCAGCAAATAGCTATCAATGTCTTTCTGTCAAACCAGGAGGATAAAACCAGTGAGACCCTGCAAGTTGCTGCCCTGGGTCTGGCAGCATTTGTTTTTTAATTTTTGTTAAGGACTTGGTTGACAGAATACAAGGTATGCCTAGTAAATCTTCAGACAATAGCCAACTGAGATGGACTGCCAGTTGACTGGAGACAGACTTAGAATTCAGAATGACCTTAATAAATTTGACACATGGCGCAAAAGCATAGGAAGTTCTTCCACATATGCGAGTGCAAGGTGTTGTCCTCAGAACGCAGTAACCAGGCACACAGCACAGCAAGGAGGAAGAGACCAGGTGAGGGACCTTGAAGCTGCCCAGTGCCTGAAGGTGCCTCAGCCTTTTGCATTGGTGGTGCTGCTCTAGCAGGGTCTCACGTGAAGCAACGGCCTCGGGCGTGACGGTCACTTCTTCCTCGCCCCTTTTGCCAACCTTTGGCTGTAGCCTTATGTTAGGGGACTTGCTAATGTACAGGGAGAAAGCTCAACAGCCAACCAGCACACAGCACCCATCCCTCATCAACAGGTGCTCCAGTCCATGCTAACAGCATCCCAAGCAGGAAAACAATCAATAGGGAGTCTGAGCAGGAGCTAATAAAAACCATATCATTATCCTGGAAGAAGAAAGTACAGTTGGTGAGGAACGACCTGCAGCACCAGAGAGGAACCCAAAGTGTGATACTCATCTGGGGACGCCTGTGTTGCTTCTGTTCCTGGCTGGACACTGGGGATTTTTCCCTTTTCCCTTTATCCATCTTCTCTTACTTCTTTTCTTTTTCTGCTCTTCCCCCAAAATAACTTCCACGGTTAGTCAACATATGCCTTCAGCTACGGACCCTCCTAATAAGTCTTCCTGTGTGAACTCATCTCACTACCCTTCATGCAACACGGGATGCGGCCACTGTACTCTGTCAGCTGAACATAAGTCAGCAATTGCACTGGCAATAAAGGTAAAAGCAAAAGAGTGTGTATAAACAGAAGTATGGCCTCTAACATAGCAAATTAATAAACCCAAACGCCATTTGCCAGTACTGGTGTGGCTGCACACACACATGATTTTTGATTTTACTCACTACTCCCAAAGGAAGCTACAGACCAATCTGAGGAAATTAATACAAGACAATAAAAAGTAGTGCCAAAGCACAAGTGAAAACTGGAAAAAAACCAGGTTTGTTTAGTACAGAAGTGATTTGCCGATCATTTTCAGTGGAAATAATTCACCACTACTGCCAAAACCTGCCCTTGCTCCCAAGTCAGCCTGGTGCTCTGGCCCCTAAGCTATGGCACCAGACATCGTGTGGATCTTCAGCCTACCAAATGTAGCTGCATTTTATGCATTAAACGTAGTTTTTGATTAAAATGTGACCCAAATCCTGAGTTTGAGAGATGATAGGGAGATGTGGCTTTTTGGTGGCAGAAAGCTGGACACAACTCTTACAGCATGAGAGCATAGTTAGATCATCCTCAACCACTTGCAAGATCTCATTCTGAGAAAAGGTGGCTAAGAGGCTGTACTGGGATTCTCTGGCAAGGTTTTGGTAGCATGGGGGCTGCAGGGGTGGCTTCAGTGAGCACGTTCTAGAAGCTTCCCCCACATCTGATAGAGCCAGTGCCACCAGCTCCAAGATGGACCCGCCACTGGCCAAGGCAAAGCCCAGCAGTGATGGTGGTAGCACCTCTGGGATGACAATTCAAAAGGGGAAAAAGAACCTTGCTCAAATGCAGTCGAAGAGTGGAGTGAGAATATGTGACAGCAACAACTCTGCAGACACCAGGGTCAGAGAGGAAGGAGGGGGAGGAGGTGCTCCAGGCGCCGCAGCAGAGATTCCCCTGCAGCCCATGGAGAAGACCATGGTGAGGAAGGCTGTGCCCCTGCAGCCCATGGAGGCCCATGGTGGAGCAGATCCCCACCCGCACCCCATGGAAGACTCCATGCCAGAGCAGGGGGATGCCTGAAGGAGGCTGTGCCGCTGGGGGGGAGGAGGGAGAGAAATGGGGAATGAAGTTTAGCCCAGGAAGAAGGGAGGGGTGTAGAGAAGGTGTTTTAAGATTTAGTTTTTATTTCTCATTACCCTACTCTGATTTGATTGGTAATAAATTAAACCAATTTCCCCAAATTGAGTCTGTTTTGCCCATGAGGGTAACTGGCAAGTGATCTCTCCCTGTCCTTGTTTGACTCATAAGCTTTTGGCCGTATCTTCTCTCCCCTGTCCAGCTGAGGAGGGCAGCGACAGACTGGGTTTGGTGGGCACCTGGTGTCCAGTCAGGGTCAACCCACCACAGAGGAGGATGGTAAGGGCTTCCAAATATGCAAGAGTTGCTAAAGAAAGTATATACATAACCACAGTATATCCATAGCTGAACAAGGACGATTCACCATTAGAAAAAACTCTTAGACAATAAGGGTGATGAAACTCTGAAACAAATTGCTCAGGGATGTTATGGAGTCTCCTTCTCCAGAGACATTTATGAACGATTAAGGCGAGCTTGTATCACAGCCAGCATAGGTATAGTCACTCCTGTGCTTGGAGAAGGGATAGACTTTCAGCAATCCCTTTCAGCCTTTGGTTTTGCAGATGAAGTGAGATCAACAGATAGGAATTTGTCACTGCACAATTTATGCCTCCCTTGATCGTATGAGTCTCCAAATGCTTCCTCTCCACCACCTGATCTGCTATAGCATGTCTTACAAATTCCCATCCAGGTAGATTGTAAGGTCTTAAAAAAGGCAATCTCTGCTCCTAAACCTTCTAACTGCATTTCTCTGATAAGCAGAGAATAATTCAGGTAAAACAGGCAGTGGAGCATTTCTTTCCTTGTTCTGTTTATAAAAAAACCCAAAAACTAGTGGTATCAGATCCTTTTTTTTGATTTGTTTGTTTCTGTCCAAAGCAACTCTTAGAACTTCAATGAAGCAGCAGTCTTAACTAAGTCAAAAATATGACTTACTGAATATTTTGCAAAACATGCCTATGAAAACAAAGCATATGAATAAAATCGTGGGATTTACTGGCCTCAGCTGTTACTGCTGAAGACAAGGAATAGAAGAACAATTATCTATTTAATTTGAGGAAGATCTACACTCTTTATAATTTTTATGATAATTACACATGTTCCAAATGCAGAAAATCTACCTGGCAAAGAAGCCTGACCTTTTTTTAAAGGTCATCAAAGGCATTAGACTTATAAGCCTGGATAATTCTAATTAAAGCCAATAATGAATTTCAAAGTGCAGATTTAGCCATATTCTAACAAAGTCATGGGGTCTTACAGAGTCATCACTGGCGTTTTTTTACATTTTTTCAGCCTGACAACTCCGAATACTACCAATAAACCTACCCTTTGTGTGCATGATTTTTACCTGTTAAATATAGCTGATCATGTTGTAGAAAACTAGCTGCTGAGAGGAGAAGCAGTGACAAGCACATCAGATCTTCATGCTGAAGAGCATCTCCTCCTTCAAATATTCCTTCTCATGCTGCTGGCCAGTCTCTCCAGGCTGGACACAGGATGACAGTGGAGGAAAAAAGTTGCTCACTGCATAGTAAATGAACTAAGAAGGACTGTTTTCCTAAGGATGGGTACCTTGTGCCCCCTAATTTCTTCCTGCCGCTTATCCATCTCCCTCTGCTGTCCTCTATTTGCCATGCTTGACAGCATAAGTCGTGATTATGTATGTGCTGATGGATCAGCCATCGCATGCGTGCCGATCGACCGGCTGGCTGTTTCCTCTTAGAAAGAACAAGGATCTGAATCATAACTGCCTTTGCCTCACTGGGGAGCACTAATTTGGGCTTGCATTTTCCACCCTTCCCTCTGCTGGCTACTGGCAGCTAGAAGAGGATGGCCAAGTTCTTCACGTTTCTACTTTTGTCATGGCTGTATACAGGTCCCTTTCTGTGACTGGCTGCCAATTCTTTACAGCATTCACAAGAAATTAATATCTCTGAGCCCTCTGGCTGGCTGTCAAAAATGGCCATAAGTTTAACAATTATTCAGTGAAAACTAACAGACAAGTAGTGTGATCAGATGTGTATCATTTTCCTAAGGATCGGGCTGATCATATGTGTACAAGTGCACTTACGTGCAAAATCAACAGTCAAAATACAGGATAAAACTTGAGTTTTGGTGACTTCATACATAGCCGTCTGTCAAATGAGTCACAGAAACCAGCTGGGTGCACACAGTCACCCTGTCCCAACTGTGAAAATAAAGCTCATTAGCTAAAACCTCAGCACAGTTCTGCAAACCTGTACCTCAGTAGATTTGGGTCTGAGCTCTCCACCATATTCATTCAAGCACTTAGAATTTTCTTCCATTTTGTCACGCAGATTTTTTCCAACCCAAAGCAATTTTTGGAGAAAAACTTAGGTTTTGCAGACCCGCCATGTGATTTTACACTCTTGAATTGATGCTCGCAATGTGGCACAGTGACCCTAGCCCAGCTTCCAGAGGCAAGGTATGGCCTTAGAGAAAGGAAAGAAAAAATTCCAAAGATGACCTTGATGCACAAAAGAAACAAAATAAATATGTCAATTTTCTTTAAGGATTGCTTTGTACAGCTTATCCCTTTCTCCCTTCCAACAGGAAATTTATTTAACTGCAAGTCTCGTGATAGTAAACCCTCCTATCTTTTTTTGCCAACACTAACTCCTCTGGACTGTTAACAGCATGGGAGCACACAATGATAGGAAAACAGCAACAAGATCTGAAGTAGATAAATACTTCAGGCTAGCAAAAGTACAATAACAAGGACCGAAATAAGATGTTAACACGCACAGTGAAAAGTAGCCTAGCTCCGGGGCTCCCACTGTAATAGTCCTTTAATGCTCATTATGCGAACTTTGAGATGGAATGTGTTGTTTTTTGGTGTTAAACAACCCTGCATTCTTCACTACTTTACACCTTGCCTAATCACTGCTAGTGTGGTGTAAGATGATGATGGGGCAGACCAACGGAGTTTTCCTCCACTGCACACTTTGCACAGCTCTTGTGATTACACAGGTTGCTCAGAAGTAAAGTACTGAGCTGTTAGTTTCTCCAATATCTCTGTTTTGTTGTTTCTCAGTTCCCACCCAGTAACTCCAGTAACTTGATGTCCATCATTGCTCCAACAGTTTCGAATTCCCTTAACGCAACAGTGAAGCCCATGACGTACTGTGCTTCTTCAGTCCTCACCCGGCGGCAGCCTGGGCAGCTCACCACCTCGCAGAGGCCTGCTGCACATTTGGCTTTTCTGAACCTCTACCAAGCCAACCTGATTTCAGCGCTTCACCAAAAGAGCTGGTGATTCTACAGATTCCCAGGTGACCAGGGAAAACTCTGCCACTGCCATAATCAGAAATGACAGATATCAGTGTTTTAGTAGGAAACTGGTGTAAGATGGAAACAAATTCTTTTGCTGGCATAAGCTAATAACCTTTTGTGGTCTTAGGTAATAAGCTTTATTTTCTATTAGGATAGCTTTTCCTGCATTGCTGTGTGATGGAGACACAAAACATACGGAAGATTGATCAAGAATAAGCGCGGGAACAGAGATCCGAGCAGGCCACATGGGAAATAGCTATTGTCTGCATGAGTGGATGAAAGGGTCAGGCTGGAAAACCGCCTGCAGCACCTGGAATGTTGGTTGTGACCGAAGACAGTCATGAGTCTCTGATTAGGGAGTGTGAGAAAGGAGTGAATCATCCTGTTTGGCATCATAACTCAGACTCATATCTGTGGATCTAAATTACTTTATTGACTGTGTTGCAAGGTCGCTCGCTTGCTCAGTCGCTTACTTGCTTGTTAGTTCGCTTGCTTGCTTGCTTTCTTGGCTTCAGAATACAGAAAACTTGCCTTGAGAAGAAAGTCCAACTGATTTCTTCACCACATTTGGTGATTTCATTCGCCGCATTGGGCTGATTTCTTCGCTGAAGCTATTCACAAAAAAATTCTTTTGAGTGAAGACTAGTTCAATAAATCAATTTTATTCTAGCTTCTGAAGAATTTAGTGGCTACTTTTTTGAAATCTTGCCCACCTCACACGCACTGAGGAAAGAAATTGCATTTTGGTAGAAGACAAGAGTCAGAAACAAGATGGAAATGTCTTCTAGAATGGGAGGGCTGGCAGTCAATATGGTACAGTTATAGGCAAAGCAGGTGGAGCTCCCAGGCAATGGCCCAACACACACACACAACAGCTCCTGACCTGGGAATGTGCCTGGAAAGTACCGTTCTTTTTTGACGACATTTTACACGTGATACAAAAACTCTTCATGGCTGCGTTTTCAGACTCATTTGTTGAGGAAAGAGGTGCCGGCAGACTGGTAGGACCAGAGTCCTGGTAGTCTGTCCATAAATGGAGTGTCAAGAGAAACACATGCTTTTTCAGCCCAAGTCCTCTTCTGCTTCGTTTAGATGGAAACGTACTGGAGGAAAGGATGCAGAAACACAACTAAAAAAAGGCATTACTAGTAAGGGCAGCCAGTGAAACATCTTTACCTTAAAAAGCTGGGGTTAAATTTACAGGTAAGCTGTTGAGATTTAAGGGGAAGTATTAGATATGAATAAAAGAAAGTATTTGGCTGTACATGGAGAGGTTTCAAGGAAGGGACAGCTCCTTGGTCTTGCATGGTGAACTGCAAGAGCATCTTGGATGTCTAGGACATCTGCCACAGAAGGATAAAATGTAAAGAAAATACTTTCCTCTTCCCATTCTTGCAGAATGAGTAGGAAAATAGGATACAAATATTGTAAAGCATGGAAGGCCAACCCAGAAACTTGATTTAACATATAATCTTTCAGCTTTCTTCTTGGATGATGCTATTAAAGGCCTTCATATTCAACGAATTTCACTTCTGCTGAGGAAAACAGGGAGCCTGAACACATCAGCAGTTTCTTAAGCATGTGCAAACAGCAGTGAGTCATTAAGCAGACGGTTCTGATGCCTTTAAGAAGTTTTTCACCCGTTGTGTTACCTGTCTGGCCAGGAAGGTAGGATCACTGTTGCGCTCACGATAAGAGTCGCTGCTTTGCATTTTTTAACAGGATCGTACATAGCTTTTTCATAACCCAGAGTTCTGGTATTACATTGGACATGACCTGAGGGAACACAGCAGGTGACAAACCTCCGATGTCTTAATCCCACCTCACGTTCTTTGATAATCTCTGGCTGGAGACTCTCAACGAGCAGATTTATCTGCTGAGAATTCCTGTGGCCCAGAGCAACTGCAAAACTTCATTTCAAACTCTATTTGTCTTTTCTGAAGATTAGCTGCTGTCTTGTTTTTTTTTTTTTAATGTAAATTCTGCAGTTGCTTTTGTGTAATGAGGCTTCTTTTCCCCACAGCAGTCCCAGTGAACAAAGGCACCACCTGAAAACTAATGGGCTAAATAATAATAATGTGAAGTGGCTGCAGCTTTCTATTTATCATATGAATAGAAGCAGCACTGGTCACAGTAGGCAGGGCCTTAACAGGAAGGCATAAAGGACATACATTCACACACAGCTTTGTGTTGGTGTGCCACAAACTATGCGGAGACAGAATGTGAATAATTGCAACAGATGTGTCAAAACAACAGTAAGCATGGGATTGGTGTGGGTTACTGAAAGTTTCTCAGCCATAACTCCCAGGCAAACAGGGAGAATGCGCATGATTGTGAGGAAACAGTCTTCTGTAGATGAACGGATTTTAGAAACAAAAGGAACTCCCTGATCATCATCTCTTTATGGGAAATCATATTCAGATCAAGAACATGTTTATGCAGCAAAATACAGCCAGCAGACAGAGCGCTAACTCAATCTGCCTGGTTCATATTACAGCAGTCACAAAAATGGGTCAAGGAGGGCTTCAGCCAATGCAGCTGGAACATAGGATCTTGGGAATCATGGGTCAATTCTCTTCTGGGTATCACTACGTTGTGCCTTTGTTACTATGCCTCCACTTTTTAGGTAAATTAGCATAGCTGAACTACCACCGGCTACACTTCCAGATATGTTTTGCTGCATTGCATGATTTTTAAATAATACCAACAAGGTCAGGCTCCATCAAGGACAGTGCTTGTCAGCTCCCCACTTTGGCACAAGGACAGATGAAATCCATGGAGTTGGCTGGGACAAACCCATCCCATTCACACCAAGAGGCAAAACAGATACAAGCTTTCTCCTGTGATGTAGACCAAAGGCTGTCACAAACCCACTCCAGCAGTGTGCAAAACCAGAACTAAAGAAGCACTTCAAAAAGTGTAACAGAGTGCAGGCAGCCTTCATGCACAGTCATCCCTCTGGCTTGTCTACAAAGACAAGGAAACCCCTACTTTATTTGACTATATAGCTATTATGATGATAGAAGGAAGTCTGATGTACAGGTGTCATTCAAGATTTGGACATCCTAAATGAAATGAACAGTCCTCCAAGTAAATCAACATACATTTGCATGTTGTGGATGTTGGAAGGGAGCCCAGTCTTCTGTTGGATCTCTATTTATTGAATGACACAAATGGATTAATGTTTCAGATGTAAATGCTAACCCCCCCAAGAAGAGCTGAAGGAAAGGAGGAATGAAAATCCAGTTTATACTTTCCTGTACAAATGGGTTCTGGAATTGCTCTGTTAAGTTTGATGCTTTTGAGGATCTTTCTTGTACCTTCACCTCCATCCTTGGCAGTGTTTTCTGAGGGTAATTGATCTTCTCCTAGGACTACAACTGGTTTTAGCTACATTCCTGATAAACTTCCCAAGATAATGCGTGCATCTCAGCCTAAGAAAAGTTTTTTGTGATTTGAGAATCCATCCACAATTTCGTTCTAAACCAGCAGTTGCAAGTGTCAGGAAATCATTCATATTTGATTGAAAATATATCATCCATCACTAGGCATACATATGGCAATGATGAACCAACCAAGAAAACCCGGCTCTTACACTAGGGTTCTGAAGGGATTCACAAAGCACAGTGTATGCACAGAGACACATTCGAGGAAATATCCCCAGGTGCACCAGATTTTTCCACTAAACTCTCCTTGACAGTTAACCAAGATGTCATAAAATGAAAAATCTTCTGTGAAAGAAGAGGAAGACAAAAAGTTAGAACCTCAGAAAGCTGAGGCAACTCGGGGTTAATTGAATTAATTTGAGATGTTCAATGGATAAACCTGTAAGGACAGCCTCTCTTGGATGCAGACGTAACTCCTCATCTGTGTAGGTTTTGGTTAGCAAGACAAGGAGAGCAAAGAGGTCTTAAAAGCGGGGGGGGGGGG
>Ga0065711_1041190_pt1 | contig 16348 bp, 4 predicted proteins | sample Hoacrofraction12_FD_59098 | JGI IMG/M metagenome (GOLD analysis project Ga0065711, IMG submission 59098) | Hoatzin crop microbial communities from Cojedes, Venezuela - Epithelial fraction 12 v2 (version 2) | ecosystem: Host-associated > Birds > Digestive system > Esophagus > Crop | place...
CTCCACCCCCGCTGAGTCAGAGCTGCTGCTCGTTGGCACTTCCCGCTTTCCCGCTGAGGGGGGGGGGCTGGGGTCTCCTCTCTCTCAGCGCTTTTTGCCGCCTCGCCGCTGCGGTTTTGCCACCGGAGAAAGGGTCCCTCGGCGAGAGCCTCTGCTCCAGAACCCTTCACCTTCAGTAGCTTCGCCGAAAATTTCATTTAGAATCATTCAGCCATAATGGTTTGCACTTGGAATTCATGTGTCAGTGACAGAACAAAATTTGTATTGCAGTTTTATCCCCCACACCCAGCACAACTCTGACGGTGGTACAACCTGTAATGGTGCAAGGACAGAGGCCGCTCCTAAAATTGTATCTTGAAACACTCCTTCTACAGGACTCATGAAGCATTGAATTGCAAAAAGCTCATCATGGAAGAGAGAGCAAAGTTTATAATGAGGAAGAGTCATTGGGTGTTTTTAAAGTAGTTTACTAAGCTGATCTGAGCTGATAATAATTTAAATGGCTGAGGATTTCCACTTCATCTTCAGACACTAAAAGAAGTTTGTTGTTTAAAGATCATTGTTTCCAGAACCAAATAGGAAAAAGTTTTTACCATCTTAGTCCTTGCCTAATCCTATCTGTTTACCACTGAGTGCCTTACCAGAGATCTCTCAGATGTAGCGAAGTTTCTAGCTGTTACATAAAATATAAATAAAATCAGTCATAAGAACATAATGTATAAAGTTGGACACTGCAGTACTAAACACATTTGTTACAATCAACCAAAACTAAGATTTTAAGAGCTTTCGTGTGCAAGATAAAATAAAGTGGAAAAGAAAATTTAGTTTCCTTTAATAAGCATAATGTCTTTAATGTTTCCCTCTGTGGTTTCAGAAATAAATAAAATTCAAAAGAAGTTAAAATTATTTAAAGGTAAAAAACAAATAATAGTAGATTTGAAAAAAGCAATTTTAAAACCATTAATCTATTTTCAGATAAAGTTCAAAATTTGTAAAATTAATTCTTCTGACTTTAATATTGATTCAAAAATTAGTCTAATTATGGTTAGAACTTTACCACATTACATCTTTTCTTCAAACAAAGGATCTCTTTCCCCACCACAGCATAGCTGAATGGTGCTTTGGAAGCATAGATCTTCCATGTCAGAAAGAATCTCTTTTTTCCATGTCAACAAATATTTTTAATTCAACTATAATGAGCGCTATGGTCTTTAGCTCTTTTGAAAATCAGACAGTTCAATTTTATACTCTTGGAATACACTCAATATTGAATCTTGTCTCCTAGTACTAAGGATGAACTTTGTTTTTTGCAGCATCCATACATTTTTCCGAAATATTTTCCAACTGCTTTATATAAGGATAAGGTAGGCTCCAGATAATAATATTGGGTATTAAACTAGAGTTCTGAAGAACCGTTGTACATGTGTGTAATTTACACAGTTGCTATTAATATGCATTTGGCATTCTTATGGGTTTAAATTCTTCACTTTCACTACAAAGCAGGTATAGGGTTCTTAACATTTTTCACCTGTGTCCTGGGTTTGGCCAGGACAGGGTTAATTTTCACCAGAATCCAGGAAGGGGCACAGCAGCATGGGCTGACCCAACCCCAACCTGGCCAAACAGAGCAGGGTATTCCATACCGTGTGTCCTCATGCTGGGTTCCGGTAGGGGGGAGCTGGGGGGCGGGAACTCTCTCACACCTCGGGAGCTCACGGCACTGGTTCGGTCCGGGAGAGCGACTCTCTCTGGGTTGTGCGGTTTGGGTCATGTTTTCTCCTTATCTGTACCATTATTGTTCCTGTTCCCTTTGTTTGCTGTTCTGTTAAACTGCCCTTATCCTGACCCACCAGTTTTCTGCCTGTTTCTTTCCATTCTCCTTGGCACCCCGGCGGGGGGAGGGGCGGCCGTGTGGTGCTTTTGTTGCCGGCTGCAGCCTAACCAGAACAACCTGTTCTCCAGCAATGGGTCCCTTTTGGTTGGAGATCGGTGCAACTTGCAGTGCAACTCTCAGCAGGAACATTAAGGAACAGAAGAAGGGATATTGCAGCATCTAAAGTCGGTTTTCTATTACACAGCTACCTAAGACAAAAAGTAACATCGTTGTCAAAATTAAAAAACAAATAGAAAGGCAGTTGTTTCATTGATTGTAGAATGATTTGACTGAGACTTAAACTGCATAATGGAAAATAAAACTTCTTCCCACTCCATGGCCAACATCACTGGTTGCTTTGAAAGCAATTTCTGATGGATGGAGTTTACAGATTAAAGGAAAAAAAAAAAGAGAGTTGTAAATGTTTAATAGATTTCCATGATTTTATTCCCTTTTACTGAAAGAAGCATAAAGGTCCCAAATTACTGTAGGTCCACATTCTCTTATGATATAAGCCAATACTTCTCAGAGCACATAGACATATCACCGAGTGATTTTTAGGTTCTCTGTGTCTCTCTCTTCCTGTTGTTTTTGCCCTGTACACAATTATAGAGTAACAGTTTAACTGTGTATTCTGTTCTTTGGCTTGATTTTGTTGACTTTGAAAGAAGTACTGCAGATGTAAGAAGACAAATGTACTTGGTTTTATTCCATAGAATGGTAATAGATTTTAAATTATTTGCATACTATGGTATAACTTAAATTAGTCATTCCAGTCATTAACAGTTTGACTTTTCCATTACAAAAGCTCTTATTGTGAAGAAAGAGGTAAGAAAAATATCTGTACTGAATTATGCCGTGAACTTTAGTAGAAAGCAGAGACTTATTAACTAGAAGTCTTTGAAACAAAATCTTGAGAGTTTAATGTTTGATACATTATTCTCCAGGCTGCACTACTAAACGAAATTAATTCACCTCAGAATGCTGAGATGCGGTATTCCACTAGTAAAAATATTTTAAGTAATAGTATGCCTCTTTGCTTTAAGGCCAGATAATGTTTATTCAGTTTTAAAAATAGATTTTCCACCGTCTTGCAGTGAAAAGTAGCCAGTTGCTAGCATGAGGTTTATTTATAATAGTAACCCTATAAAGTTTCCACATCTTTCGTCATTTTCAACTTTGACTTTATGAAAAATAGTTTGGTTTACTGAAAAATAGCATCTTAGTTTATTCAAGCACTAACACAGCTAATAAAATAGAATTATATAGTGTCTCCACTTAATACCGTAACACTCTACACATTGTCTTAGTTTGGATTTCAATTTGTGAGCACTTGCATAATGCTCAACTTCACCCCTTTGAGCACTTGGATTGAACTTTAACACTTGGTGTGAAAAGAAACAACAGATCTCGTCTTGTAAAAGGTAGCTTGGATCTAAATAAGTAGGAAGTCTCATACAATTTTAAAGTCATATAACCAATGTTGCAGTTCAAAACTTAGAGAAAATCCTGTTAACTCTATGCCTGAAAACAGAATTTTAGAGATTCGGTGTCAAATTGCTCTCTGCGGTAGATATGATAGTATGTGGTTATACCACATGCTAAGAGGCTTTGAGACAATTTGTTATGTGACAGCTATGTAGTGTCTATGTTGTTTTCTGACTTTACTAACAATTTTGTATGGACTTGATTTAGTTTAGTTCTGGTCTACCTAACCTCCTGAGTAAGTAGTTCAGTGTATATCAGGGGAAGACCCTTGTAGTCACTCAGTCATGGTATGACTTAGTCTTCCTAAGAAGCACAGCAGTGCTAAAATAAAACCCCTATGATGGTCAAGCCATCTGTCCAGAGAGTAACAATACTGCTTACCCAGTTTGCTGATCAAAGTTTGAGATAATCATCTGTTTCTGTATGTTTTTAATGGAGGAGTGTGCTTCACAGTTGTTGCAGTTTGGCCGTGGCTGGTGACAAAGGACCTTGTAGTCGCTCTATCACCCTTGCCCCCTGCCAGGATGGGGAGGAGAATGGAAAGGCAAAGGCAAAACTCGTGTGTCGCGATAAGTGCAGTTTAGAAGAACAGCAAATGAAGTGAACAGTAACAACAACAATACTGATAAGAAAATATACAAAACAGTCTTCGAAATGCACAGAGCAACTCTCACTGCCAGATGCCCCGAGTGCTCCCGAGCCGCGACTCGCTTCCCCCTGTCCAGTTCCCCCACTCAGAACCGAGCATGATGTCACATGTTATTGAATACCTTGTTTTGTTTGGCCAGTTTGCGTCAGCCCGCCTGGCTGTGTCTCCTCCCGGCTTCTGGTGAAAATGAACCCTGTCCTGGCTGAACCCAGGACAACAGGGTAGATACCTACCATCCAAAGTTTTACCAAACTAGGCATGTTGTTTCAACAGCATCACCTGCACAGTCTTAAACGGCTGTGCTACCATCTGCAGTATATTAAATTATATCAGCACACCGCAGTACTTTGTCTTCTTATACTCTTTTCTGTTTTCTGATTATTAAATTGTGTGGGAAAAAAGTCTGAAAATTATTTCACTGTTTGTACTTATCTTTATGAACACCATAAGAAATCTTTAAAAAGAAGAAAAGGTGGATTTAAGTAAATAGAAACCAAAGAGTATATTAGTACATGGGAAGAAAGTAAGATCGATGATCTGGAAAACAGTAATTAAAAAAAAAAATTCCTAAGACTAACTTGTATAATGCAGTTGCATATAATTCAAAGTTAAAAGTAATTTATTTTTTATTACTTGAGAACAATTCTATTGATTACTCCATTTTATTAGTACATACAAGACATTTTTAAGCCCTCCAATTGGAAATAATGATATTGAAATGGTGCTATTTAACCTCTGTGCCTTGAAATTAAATTTCAAGAACCCCACAGAGATAGCAGAAAATCAGCTTTCCAATAAAACGATTTCACAGTTGTTTTTTTAGGTTTGTGTTAGTTTGCAAATATTGAATCCAAATTGCTTTCTTAATTAAAGTAAATAAAATAAAATGGTTGGCATAGTTTTGTGCTGAGCGGTTGCCAACATGTTAAGATCAACACATGCTGAATATTTTATTTATTTTATTTGATTTATTGAAAAATTTACCAATGATGGCGGACAATATTTTGCTTAAGTTTATTTTCTTAAATGTCAGCAGTTTTAATGATTATTATTATGTACTCAAATGCCAAGAATACGTATGCATTCATGCTGTACAAACTGCTTAATAATTATATTATATAGGGCTGTCAGTTCATAAAATTTGTTCCAAATGTTTCTGTCCATTTTCTGCAAGTATTTAAGATACTCGTGCTGGAAATGTTAAATAGAATAAGATTTTTTTTTTTAATTTCATTTTTAAGTCTAGGAAGGAGAAGATAATCTTCAGTATCCTTAAGACAATACTTCTTCAAACAGCAAGTGTCAATATTTTAGTTATTTAGGGGACATTTGCTCAAGAAGAAAAAAATGGTTAAATGGAACCACTACCGAAAATGAAACCAAAGGCACTAAAAATAGGCAAAGGTTTGCCAGTAACTTACATTATATGCCTGGTGCTAAAGAAGATAGCTAGAAGACAGAAAGACAAAACTTGCTACCTTACTGGGAATTACCTTCAGAGGCAAGGCACTAATTCTGGGCCAGTGATTAGGGACTGTGTTTCCACCTCCCTAATTAAGGACATACAGACACAAAAAATCTACAAGCTGTTATTCTTCCTTACTATTTTACAACCAATTAATAAATTTAACAATAATTGAGTTTTCTTTGCTTCCCTCAGCATCTGAAGATGTACTTGTAGACTATTTACAAGTAAATGATTTTCTTTCTTTTGTACCATACCTTTAAGATTTGTCTTTGCTCAAGTTGTAATCTAAGTATATACCACATACAGCATAATGTATCTTGGGTCAAGTGCCAGTGATAATATTGCCATACCATGCTCAGGATACACAGAGTAGTTTAACAAGCTATGTAGATGAATACTCGCAACTTGGACTGATATTTCTCCAACACTGCACAGAAGCAAGGCTCAAGATTTCCTGTAAGCCAGCTTCTTTGGTCTCAAAGTACCATTTCCCTCAACCTCAGTATGTACAGGAAGAAACCTGATGGAAGCATGAAATTTTAATTTGAGCAATCCAAATCACGAAGACTGACAGACTTCTGCTATTCAAAGACTTCTGCTTACTCAGCTTTTACACTGTATATCTTTCCTTTCTTCCACTTATTCCAAGCCTATCCATAGACCCTGACTAGACTCCAGTTTCTTAGATCAGTTCTTCGGCAAATCTTATTGAACAAATTATTTTTGTTAAACCTGGTAGTAACCAAGTTTAAACGAAAAAATACAGTTGTTTCACACCTGCTAAGTAAGAGGAGGGTTGCCAAATCTCCTTTCTTTAATATGGAAAGCTAAGACTGGTGAATATATATTGAATATGTCAAATATAAGGGCTACCTAACAGTCTGCATTAGCCTGGGAAGATACAGCAAGGATAGAAGTATCTACTGTTTCTCAGTATATACAGAGCAGGTATAAAGAATACATATGGAACTTCAGCTTACATTGGATATTTAGCTACTTGTATGGGTACTCCAATTCTGCGCTTTGTCTTGTGAACCATTTCAACAACTGTTCTCTGATTTCTCCATTTTTTTAATCTAAAAAAAACCTCAGTCTGAGCTTGTTAATACTCACCATTGAGCCTCACCAGGAAAAAACAAACAGGCAAAAGCTACAGCACCAGCAAATTGGTAGGTAGGTATATACATCATGTAATGCATGTGTAAGAGACAAATTTGTGAGCGCAGAAGAATCCTAACTTTTGAAAATGTGCACTTAATTTGAGTATGGCAAAATATGATAAAAAAAGAAGACAGTAGATTTCAGTTCTTCTTGGTGTCAAAATGTACAGCAAAAGACATGCAAGCAGTAATGCAAGCACACGTCACCTTTGAGTGTCTCATCCTTAAACAGCACAAGAAAGAAAATATTAGAATGTGGAGATCATTACCAATGAAAGCATAATTTTTATTATTTTTTATAGACACAGAGACCACAAATTCAGCTCCAAAAAAGGCTAGTGAGCATTTAAAGGAAATTTATCTCAATTCCTATGTCTCTCATTTCCTCAATTACTTTTAAGTAAAAGTTTGAACAGAAAAGCTCATGAAGCCTATAAACAGCAGATGCTTTCTGACTAACAAATCAGCCCCTGAATCCCGATTTCTCTATTGGTTAGAGAAGAGACAACACTTGCTGACACTGCTGAGAAGGAATATGCTGACCTGTCCCATTCTGCATCATAGTTGCTCAGAATCGGACAAAGACCCAACCTGTAGATGAAACAACATCTAGTAAATGGAGCAACAATTTTCCTCAAATACAGCCCTGTCAACTTAAGAAAATACTCTTTCTTTTGATGGTGAATTGAATATCTTTGATAATGCATTTAAATCCCATGGAACCATAAGGGCATAACAAGTAGGTGAATGTCTCTATGAGTATTGAAAGTGCATGGTACCCAAATACATGAAATGAACTGAATTGTAAGAAATGATCTTTTTGGAAGCTGTCAGAATTGTGTGTGATACGCAAAAATGCTTTGGTTCATATTGGTGCAAATCAATGAAAGCACACTGACTTTCAGAGGCAGAAGCTATGAATGTTTGCCAAAGGAGTTAACACATGGGACTACTCTCAGATAGTATGAGGTTACCACAGCATTTTTACCATCCAAAAAGAAAAATAACAGAGTTAAAAGTTAGAGATGTTGCATTTCTCTAAACAAAGTGGAGGTGTAGAAAAGCTTAAGGGGATTTGAAGAAAAAGGTGGAAGAATGCATACGTAAAATGATTTTGTCTTTAGCAGTTGTTTGTGGTTTTGTCTGGGTTTTTTAAATCCAAATAAAATTGTTTGCAGTTGGCCTACCCATTAGAAGATTTAACTATGCACTCCTATTCCTGAGCATACCTTTCTTACACATATCTGTTAAAGTGATTTCCAGGTTTTTAAAACAAAACAAAAAAAAAAGCTGATAATCAAACATACACAATATGCATGTTTGTGATGTGCATGTGTTTTCTTTTCTAGTCTTAAATAATTCCAGTTGAAACCTGTCTGTATTAACAGAAAATGAGCTTCCAAGTAGTGAATGACAGAAGCTTTATAAGTGGCACAACAACTCAATGGTTACCAGACAGTATCTGATGTATGGAGCTTTTTTCTACACCTTAAAGAAGTCTGTTTCATAAATAAAGTCTTATGAATGATACCTTGAAAGTGTTCTTAGAGTTCATTCTGCACTCTTGTTTTATCTGGTAAAGAGAACGGTGCAACATTCTGCATATTTTTAATCACAAGAACAGTTTGTTAAAGAAAATCCAGATAAATTGAAAACTTCTTGCTGTACCTGATGGGTAGAGAATATAGTTTTACTGGATGTAATATTTTTTGGAAAGTAAGTTACCACTTCAGCAAGTATGTGGTCAGTAATGGTAAATCTGCATTGCTTTCTTAAGATCACCATTGTTACTCTGATTTCCAACAGCATAGCACCTAGTGTTTTGGTAAATACTGGCTTTTGGTGATCTTTCCATCACACTTGCCGGATGATCATTTAATGATTAGGGAAGAATGTTCAAATAAAGCAGTTCTTTGAATGCTTATCAGGCCTCAGTTTTCTGGGAAAATGACACTTGGTAATAGCAGAAGGCTGGTTTTGAATATTTGTTGCTGTCTGATTTTTTTTTTCCTTTCTGTCTGAGCCTGATAATGCTAATCAACCATACTTACTAATGAAATTACCTGAAATAAATAGACACAGCTTTTAAGAAATATATACACATATGCCAAATATTCATTGTTTCAGCCAGCACTAAGATTTCATATTTCTTTTATTTATTTATTATAAAATATATATGAGGGCTTCTGGATCTCTGCAGATCCTTAGAACTTCAAGAAGAGCCCAAGATGAATTTACAAAAGCCACATTTTTCTGTTAAATACTATACATACATTGGGGGTGGTGAGAATGTTTAGTTATGTTCATGTGAGATAGGGTATTCAGGGCCAGAATCATCCCCATATAGTAGTTCTTAAGAAGTTTTTGCTGTCAGTTCTCCAGTAGAGAACAGCTTCACCTGATTCAACCGCATACTTTTCTCATCCATTTCAAGGAGACAGCATCCTTCTCCTGCTCCTTTGAGGACAGTATCTTCTTACAGTGTCAGATATTTTCTGCACCTCTCCGTCTTAAAGACTTTCCGTCAAAAAGAAAACAATTTAAAACCATCCCTCACTTTCATCTGGCCTAAGAAACTTTTTGAATCTGCAAACTAGAGTCTGGCATCTGGCTTGATTCTCAACACCTGTGCCTGATTATCTTACAGAGCAAGTACCCACCTTTCTCCTGGGTTTTAAGCTACCTGTTGTAAACCCTGATATGCAAACATTAACGATGCTTAGTTCTTCCTTAGTTTGTCCCCACAAAATAATAGAGACAGCATGTATATGAATAAACATACTTTTCTTCTCATCTCATTTGTACTGTTCTGCTAGCAAATTTCAGATTTAATGCCTGTAGTGATCAACTAACCCCTTAAGAATGCTTAGGTATTTATTCTTAGGAAAAAACAAGATTCCCTTATGTGTTTAACTCTGGGTCAGTTTTGTCAGAAGCATATTTTCTTGTAATGCCTTTGGACAAAGGTTTTCCCACGGGCTAATGTCTCAGTATGGTATAACAGGAAATAGGCATGAGAAACAGTTTTCATGTGCTTTGTGGGTTTTTCTTAAATAGTTATTAATGCATCCCTTTGGTCTACATATGTGTTGTATAACAGACAAATAATAGTAAAAATATGATTTTAAACCTCACAATCTACTTAATTACTATAAACAAAATCAACGATGGGAAGAAACAATTAATTTTAGGAAAAAAATATCCAGCGGAGTTTGAAAGATGTGTAATTTGTGGCATGTTCAGCCAATATTTCTGACATTACAAAGGTAACAAGGATTCTGGAAACATCACATTTTTTCTTCCAATGTTTAGACTGAAATACTTTCTCTCAAAATACTAATTTCCATTTTTAAATAACTCCATAGAAGAAGGTGGATGGAAGAAATAATTTTCTCTCTACCCATATTGGAAATAGGGTTTTTTTCTGGAAATTTCCTTCTCCTTCACACTATTTCAGAACTTAATTCTCATTTTGGTTGGTTTGTTTTCCATCACTAGACTGGAGAAATCATTAATTGCTCAGCTTTAGAAACATGATCTATTCTTGGATTAAGGATATGGGTGTAAGCTTAGTAGATATTAAAATTACAGCTATTCATTATTGGAGAAGGTTGATGTAGAGAATTTATCGTTCTTCAGGAGGTGGGAAACACAGATTCATCATGGGCTTCCTTTAGTAGAAGTCCTACCATGTGGTAGAGGCAGCCTTTGAGGCTGCCTAAGAAAGACCTTCTTGCTTGGAAAACTGAGTAACATTTAGTCTGTAGTTTTGGTTTTTTTTTTAAATATTAGCGCCAGTTTTACCCCAGAAAAACAAATGACGTTATCTCAATATTTGTAATATAGCCAGTATTTCCTAGCATTTTCTATAGGAAATTGGTGACAAACCAGGAAGACTAGTTAGAAATTTAAATAAAAACAATGATCAAAAAGTAAAGCTTATTATTATACAATGTAGCAAACTTTTCCTCCAATACAGCATTTACAAGTACCATCAAAGTGGACCTAATCATATAGGTCTGAGAATAGAAACTGCAAATGTTTCACAGCTGCAGGGTGGGACCTCAAAGTATATGTAATGCATGCACACACATGCTCATCCCTTATTATTCCACAGATTTTAAGAATCTGTCAAAATAATCTCTTGTCCCATCACAACAGTAAAATTACTTCTCATAAGCTTTTTAAAAATTAAAAAATATTAAGATTAATTCAGGCTGTTCTTCATTATTTCCATGATTATCTGATCAATCTCCCTCCAAGAATGAATATTAGAAAATATTTTTAAAAATGATTTTACAGTAAATGAAATGCCAGAAACAATATATTATATTTCATATGTTGTACCTCCTAAAATCATAATACTGATTTATTGCTGTGATCTACTATTTAAAGCATGAATGATAACTATTAACCTCTCATTCCATAAGGGATTTTTTTATTATTAACAGATGCATTCCAACTGGGGAGTCTCACTCTATCATGAAACATGAATCTTATTTCATCATGCCTTTATTAATTATGAATCTATTGGGATTCAAAGGTGAGTCTGCTGTAGGCTGAGCCCTTAATTTTTGACTCATGTTGTCATGAGCTCCATATGTGGTTCTGGTCACTTTGTCTTCAGTGACCCGCCCATTATTGTTAACCTTTTTCCTGTATAAATAGAGACAAGCCTGCTTCTCTGAGTGTACATGATCTCTTTCTCCTCCTACCTATTTTGTTTCAATAAAAACTACATTTTTCAAAAATGGGAGGACACTCATTTTTCCCGCCTCATTTTTCAACAGCAGAGTCATGGCATGTCAACTTTTTAAGTAAACAAAAAGTACTATTTTTCATACTGACAACAAAGAACAGTGATGTATGAACCTGCAAGTCTTATAATGACTTCTCCATGATAATATGTGAAGAAGCCTCCATATATTTTTAAAGCAAGTCAAAATTATTTGTTTTGGCAATGCATTGAAATCCTTGTTTTTCAAGTTGTAATATGTTATGTTTCAAATTCTGTGGTATGAGATAATTTTTAGAGATTAGAAATGTTTTATGTAGCCAGTGAGAAATTTCAAAATACGTAAAGTAGTTTTAAAATATGAACAGTACTCTCTTCTTTATTTTAGTTTGATAATGGTTTCCATTGTCAGGTATGTCTTTTTGCTGCAACTTCCTTTTGGTGCTATAACATCACAGCGCTCATTGATTTGTTTATCAAGCCTAAATTGTGAATTGTGTTATGAAGAAATAGTCTTATAGTTCAGTGACAATCTTTACGATACATACTGTTGAAAAACAATGGTATCTGCCTCAAAATTCAAGTTAAACTGATTCAACTATAAAATGAACTTGAGGAACTAGATAATGTTCCTTTTATTTAAAAGTTTATGAAGTTATTTTACAACTTCACTGTCTTTATCTGTCTTAGTGCTTCTTGCAAGGGCAAGAAGGGTTAAAAATGAAACGCTGTTTAGATAAACAAAATTAAGCTGAAAAGTGCTGGCAGAAGATCCTTGCAGTAAATGAATGTTCCGCTGGTCTATTAGTATCAGTGTTGCCCTCTCCACTGTTTCCACAGATCAGCATGAGGTGGGACGAAGGCCCCACTTGCAATTCTGTCCATGATGACATGACTTGGTGTTTAACAGCTTTGTCAGATTTAGTCCTGGACCTGAACATCAGAGTCATTTACCTCCAAAGTAAGGCCTCCTTTGCTTGTAGTTTGACTGAAGATTTAAATTAAACTTTTTTATGGCCTTACAGCCAGCTTCAGTCTCTTTGTCTCAATTCTAGAAATGAAGCTTGTTTCTGGAATATGTAGAATAGGTGTCTGGTTTTTACTGTGTGCTGTCTATTGAACTATTTGAGTGAATGCTGTGGATGAGTGAACTGTTATTTCTTTACAAATTCTTTTAAGAGTGAAAATGAGCACTCCTGTCAATGTCATTTCTGCTTTCTTAGGTGATCTCCTGGGAGGCAAAGTAGCCCATTAAACATCTCTCTTCTCAACAGAGGGTAATAGCTGATGGGCATGGAAGTTCAAGATGACTGACCACCTATTCATTTCTGCATCCCATATGAGCATATATATGCCCTCAAGTGATAGAAAGCCAAGCTTAATAAAAAATTCAGCTCCATAATCCTGGAGAGAATTTTGAAAGATGTGTCTGGCAGTCATTTCCCTCTTTAGTCATAAGTAAGACTCATTATTAAGGGCAAATTAATAACAGAGATTTAATAAAGTTTTAATTTCCTCAACATATCAGTGTTTTCTGAGGATAAAAATGAATGCCTGAGCTGGACTGGATATCACCTTTGACCAAAGATCTGGGAGCTGGAACTGAAACAAGAGAGTGAATTGAAAACAAGCATAACATTCACTTTACATTTAGGCAACTAGCAATAAATATACTAAGGATTAAAGCATATTCTGATTATAACTGTCTTATTGGAGTAGTTACTAGTTGTTAAAGTCACTTAGAATATAGGGAGTAAGGAAGCCATCGAGGCTCCTACTCAAGATTTAGCTAGAACTCTGGCATCCTGATTCTTGCCTGCTTTTGGTCACAGAGTGCTTTGTATATTTACTTGATAGCGGGTCCATGCAGGGATTTGATGCCACCAAATGTCGTGCCTCGGCTTTGAAGGGGCAGTTGATACTAGAGATTTAAGAAGGAATGATGTGGATTACTTAGCATTTAGCGCTAGTCAGGGGGAGAGGGAAGAGAGAGCGAAATGAGTAATACCCTGACTCTCAGAATGTCCAAACATACAGAAAAATAATTCAGGAACTATTGAAGTGAATTATAGAAGATAGAGAAGCCAAGATTTCTGAGGCGGATGGTCCTACAGTGTCTGTGTCAAAGCAACTGTCATCAGATGTTCTTTCTTTATGAAAAGTGTGTCACCTGAGAAAGAAAAATTCATGTCACAGCAATTTCGATCTTACCTTGATGAAGAAGGATTTCACTTGTCTGAACTAATACAGGGGACTGGTAGATCTGTAGCACAGTTTGGACTATGGATGATGCAGGTTGTGGTAATCAGCAAAGGTACCCTGAGGCAGTCAAAAGCAAAGAGCCGTTAATTGTTCACATGTGCAAAAACTTCACACTTACTCTGTTTTTCATAAACTTGTGGGCAGCAACCATGATTATATCAATAGCTGTGTGGATAACTGAGGCAGGTGACAGTTAAAGTGAGCAGTATGAGTACAAGGATGTCTGAAATACCATGTCTTTGTAGAGCAGTCAGAAAACTCTCATCTGAGATAATGATTTTAGAGTTGCAGGAAAACAACTGTGCATATTTAAGGAGATTATTTCAATACACATTAGCACATATTTCGTTCTGCATACAAGTAGACTAAACAACTAGTAACTTCTCTATTCTTGCACAAACAAAATATCTGAATCATTAGGGACACTTGTTTCCTGTGGTGAGCTTTGGTAGCCAAGTCTTTAACCAACAAAGGGAAAGGAACCTTTACGGCTAATGGACATCATAAAAAAATGTATTAGCTGGGACTTCAGTTCTGAGATCATCCAGAATCATGCCTTTTAGTACACTTTACAGCATTAAACTATGTGGGGTGCGTTGGATGAAGATGAGAATCTTTCCTTCCTGAAGTATCGAGTCCAGTGTGCCATTTTGAAGCACAGGTGACTGACAACTTACACCTTCCTCTCACACTCATTCACCTTCCTTTACCCTTACATATCCTTATTTATTTTTTTATGATAAGGAGAAGATTTCTTTCCATAACTAAGTTGGCCTTGAAGAGACCCTTGGGGTAAACTTTGTTGGCAAATCCTTGGGTTCAAATACAGTGGGCAACTTCAAACAGAAACAGAAACACAAGGCTGACCTTAGGAAATCTGCCATTCTTTTTTCTTTCTTCCTTTTAATAGGCTGGAGAGCTGAAGTCGTCATTCATTAGGTCTGGGGGAAGGCAAGGAAAAGGAAATTGTTTCTCTACACTGTCCTTAATGCACTCCATCTAGGTAGAGACACTTCAAATGGGTGACAGTCCCTAGTCCACCAGGGAAGCAAATAGCCATCCATCAAATGCAAAGTCAGATTACATTCCTAACTGTTACTAGGAGAACCTACTGCCACTATTTATTTTTTTCCCTCTTTCTGTCAATGAAGGTGTCACTTGGGAAAGAAAGCAACTTAAATACTCAATTTCAATGTTAATGGAGGATGTTGGTTACCAGAGACTGCACTCCAAAAAGACAAGGAAGAGGATGAGGTCAGATCATGGTGTTATAATAGAACATCTGACTATGTGATAAAAAACACCAACAATTTAGCTGGGACATAAATTATGATAACAGCAAAGAAGAATGAGAGGAAATTTTTAGGCTGCTGTCTCCCTTAAGTTACAGAAAAAGATATTGCTTATTAAAAGCTGTATTTCTGATCAGGGTTTTTTGATAAAGCTTTATAAGAGATGGTAAAAAATGATGTTACATATGAAAGAAAGTCAGGAAGGGAAGGAGAAAAACCTATTGCTGTGCCAAAACCCTATTAGACAATCAGATGGTGACACCCTGCATTTATGATATAACTTTTTATGAGAAGAATTTACACATGGCTGGACAAAGGCTGGTTTCAGTGTTGCCTCGAGTCAGAAAAACATCAGACATGATGGTCTTCAGCAGAGACAACATCTTATTCCTCTGGAAATTAGTTCATTAATGGAATGTAAGGGAGGTTTTTTTGTCCTTTTCTTGCTTGAGCTACCAGCAAAAGAATCCAAATAATAACAGCCAGGGAGGAAAGTTCAACTCTTTAAAAATATTTTTAGATGATTATTCCAATTCATTGTAATAAGTGTTGAAAGAAGGGTTTTAATTTCAAAATGTAATTGCATTTCAAAACTAATAAAATTAATTTGGTTAAACGGTTGATATGAGATGAGCAATTTTGTAGTGGCGCAACAGACACTGAAAATATCCATAAAAAATGTCATAATCAGAAGGTTAAGGATGATGTCATAAAATCTATGATGAAAATAGGCAAAACCAAAAGACTGTAGAAGTTGACACGTAAGAGTCTGGCTACTGACACATGGTAAAATCGTATGTGTAGTGCTAATGGGATTTACATATGTAAATTCTCTACACTGTACAATGTTGCCAGGAGAACTTTCTTTTGGAATACTAGAAAAGCTCTCAAATGTGAAGAATAGTTAAAAATCAAAAATCCTCTTTGTTGTAGAATATATACATGGGAGAACATTAGAAAAAAATTTGGAAAACCAAGAGCCTATGCAAACATATTCCCTGATACTCTTGATTTTTTTCGTTTTCAGATAAAACTGGCCTGAATTACCTAGGTTATTAATCACATTATGCAATGAAAATCATTTTAAAATACCATAGCTGTCTCTTTACAATATCCTTCATTCTAGTCTCTCTGAAACAGTGCTTAAGTGAGAATCCAAGGGTGAGCAAGACAAAATAATACTTGGATTCACAGAATCACAGAATCACAGAATCACAGAATAGTAGGGGTTGGAAGGGACCTCTGTGGGTCATCTAGTCCAACCCTCCTGACGAAGCAGGGTCACCTACAGCAGGTTGCACAGGACCTTGTCCAGGCGGGTCTTGAATATCTCCAGAGAAGCAGACTCCACAACCTCCCTGGGCAGCCTGTTCCAGTGCTCCGTCACCCTCAGAGGGAAGAAGTTCTTCCTCATGTTCAGA
>Ga0065711_1041191_pt1 | contig 16346 bp, 11 predicted proteins | sample Hoacrofraction12_FD_59098 | JGI IMG/M metagenome (GOLD analysis project Ga0065711, IMG submission 59098) | Hoatzin crop microbial communities from Cojedes, Venezuela - Epithelial fraction 12 v2 (version 2) | ecosystem: Host-associated > Birds > Digestive system > Esophagus > Crop | place...
TGGAACAGGCTGCCCAGGGAGGCTGTGGAGTCTCCTTCTCTGGAGATATTCAAGACCCGCCTGGACGTGGTCCTGTGCAGCCTGCTGTAGTCGGCAGGAGAGTTGGACTAGATGGCCCACAGAGGTCACTTCCAACCCCTACCATTCTGTGATTCTGTGATTCTGTGATTCTGTGTGATTCTGTGTAATGAAAGAAGTTCTGCTGGATAGTTGTGAAATTATAGTACTACATGAGAAAATATATCAAGATAATAGGTCTTTCACGAATTTATCACATTCCAAAACATCTGTAGTTATGCTTGAAAATATTCGTGTTTATGCTTGAGCTAAATTTTCTTGGGAAGTTTAATAAAATTCCATGAAACTGTTTTATGGCTAGGCAAGGATAGGAAAAAAAAGAATAGGCACCCAGAAATGTTCTGGCTGCTTTTGATTCAGGAAAAGTAAAAAAAAATTTAATTGAGAATGCGTCCTTTTTGACATGTTTGGAAAAGAAAAACACAGGCACTAAAGAAACAAACACAATGTAGATTTTTAAATGTTGGTTTAATGAGATGTAAATTACCCTTCTGTGTATGAGCCGAAGTCCTTTGTTCTCCAGCCGAGATTCACTCAAGGAAGCAGACAGGGTTTCTCCGTGGTTCCTCCCAAAGGGCGAACAGCTTTTCGCTCTCGTCAGGCCTCCAGAGCAGCTCCGCTGCCGTCAGCCTCGCGCTCTCCAGTAGCTGATCTGTAGAGCAGCCTCGGCGAGAAAGTTTGCCAGTGCAGCTACGGCAGAAGAGCTGGTAAACCCTCCCGGAGACGGGTTCCAATTTAAAATGCTTTAATAACTGTGTGTTTCTTATATGAGAGCTGCAAGGGTTGTTTTGCCGTTGAAACGACGTCAGCGGGTTTTCGCCAGCAGAGCCGTACTGATTGGCAAATGTTGTTGTAGTCCTGGTATTGCTAAGTCAGCAAAACCTTTAAATATAAACCAGGCCCCCATCATCTGCCAGGGAGACTGCGCCCTGTCTAGGTCACGGAGGTCTCGCAGCTTCCCTCGCTTTTATTCCCATTTAGAGCTGTACCTTGGTGACCTCTGACCAAACAACGTAAGCCTTTTATAACTGGATTATCTCCCGGTTAGACCTAAGCACCTAGGTTATTCCGAATGCGGAGAGCCTGGTTTTGTTCATAGGGCTGAAATGTAGGAAACACTGGAATTACAGACTTGGGAAAGCACAAAAAACTGCAGTTTTCTCTTCCAGCGTCCGGTGGTGAACGGAGCCAAATTGGAGGTGCATGATGAAAGAACCATCTACTAACATTTCTGTACTTACAAAATTCTGTGTGTGGTAACTTTTCTGGGTTTCACAGCCTCAGAAATTCTTAAGACAAACAATATATTTAGTAAAAGATCATTTGATAAGTTGATAATTAGGAAAAATTCAAATACCAACATACTGAAAAATATGTTTATTATGTCTACACAAATGTACTAACCCATATTGCCCTTCAAAGCTTTGCAAGATGGTCCTGACAGCTTGTAATTTCCGTAACATTTTCATTGTGATCTGAGTTCGTCTTTACAAAAAGGCAGACAGACCACAAACAGCAATGAGCCAGGATCAAAGGCTAAGGATAGATAGGGAAGAAATTTGAATCCACATGTTCTTGGCTTTGTCAATCTGCACTAAAAAAACAGATCTCTGAAATATTTTGTACAATATTATCAAACTCAGGTTTTGCTATGTGGCTGCAACACCCAAAGATGTGACAGCAGGCTTTGGGGAACGTCGTAGTTTAACCCGGCGAAATAAGACCTTTCTTTTAGCTGGGCTGCCAGTCGGAGCCTGACTGCTGCAGCTTGGGGTCCTGCTGCTCAGCACTTGCTGAGTTCCCACAAGGGCTTGTGTAATCTTTCAAAACCCTGTGTTGTCGCAGCGAGATTGTCACCGGTGCCCGAGTTGACGTGCCACCAGCTCGCCTTCGGAAATGACGTCTTGGTGGGTCTCGGCAGATGGAAGGACTCAAAACGTGGACACATTTTACTCTGGAACTTCTGTGTTGTCCACAGCTGCCCAGGCAGATGTTTGTCACTGCTCCATGTTACCTGTGACTGGGTGACATTTTGCTGGGCAAGGTTCTGGGTTGCTACAGAAACTGTCTCTGCAGATCCACTCAATCAAGCAAGGCTCTAGTGACAAGACTCGTGCTTTCAGCAGGAACATAAATAATTCACATTTTTGCTGGCCCGCTCTCCCTGCCTCCCTTACAAGCAGGCTGGTAGCTCAAAGGAAAGCAGCTGTGATTAACTGCAACTCATACCTAGAGACTGAAAGGCATGTTTACTGAAAGTATGTTATATTTTCAAAACGTTTTGCTTCAGAGCCTAATTTTCTTTTGAGAGGGGCAGCACCAGCAAGCCTCTGTCAACCGTTTTTCAGAAAGATAATGGTAGAGACGCTTCGTTTAAGCAGCCCTGCTCCTATCACACCGCCTCACACTTCCCCGGTTGTCCCTCGCTGCCGTACAGCCACCAAGGAGGCAGCTGGCTGGCTGGCTGATAAAGCATGGGGTCACGTAACTCCGTGGAATTAACCTGGAGAAGATCACCGGTGCTTCAGATTTGCCGAGCCGTCCCTCCCTGTGGGTAGCAGCAGCCACTGGCACGGACATCACCGGGTAGCCGTAGCGGTGAAGGACTCGCAGCGTTTAGGCTCTGTCTATGCATAGTGCTGGAACTGCTCGTTACAATGTGATGTTAAGTTGTATGACTACTAAAATACTTCTACATGCAAATTCCAGAGGATTCCCTCTGTACGAGTCGTAAACTCTTCTCACTCTGACTTTTCCCATCTATGCAAACCATCAGTCCAGTGTTTAATCCATCCCCCTCTCAACCACGGTTCTGCTGTCCGCATCTGGGAGTTCAACTCTTCTTTCTGCAGCAACAACATCCCCTTCTACAACTGTTTTCAACAAACATGGGATGGACGTCAACGAATATGGGATGGATGTCAACGAATATGGGATGGATGTCAATGAGTGTGGGATGGATGTCAATGAGTGTGGGATGGATGTCAATGAGTGTGGGACAAATGTCGGTGAATATGGGATAGATGGGAGCCAGGTTCTCGTCCACCTTTAGCAAGTCAATCGCCCAAGAACTTTGTGAGTAAATTCCATGTAGTTAAATAGTATTTGGGTTGTATCTGTGCTTAACGTGACTGCAGCTAGCCTGGCCTCCGCTTAAGTCGTGGACTGACCTTTTTGTTATGGTACAGCGTGGTCTGATAAGAAGCACACAGTATGGTATGTAATCCATGTAAAAACAAAAAAGTCTTTTAGCGCTTCCATGCCATTCGTCTGCTTTAGCGGTCAGCTGCATCTGCTGGAGGCTGTGGGTGCCAGACGGTTGTGCTGGGAGCTGCCTCCCCAGTCACAGCCCCTCCGGCCTCCCTGTCCCCGTCACAGCTGTGCCTGGCTGCGGGAGATTCTGCAGTTTGGTGTTTCTGGGAGTGGCAGCAGCTTACGAAATGTTTTGAAGCTGGTGTGGGAGAATGTATCTGCTTTTCCTAGATCCCTTTTTAGAGATGTTTCTAGCCTGCCAACTCTGTGGAATAAACTATAAGGAGACTGAAAAGCTCTAGCCTTCTGGCTGTGGTTGCCACTCCGAGCAGCGACGGCACATGGATCCACGCCAGGCAAAGAGCTGTTCCAGCCTTACCCACGCAGCTGCCGTTGCTGCCACAGAAAGCAGTCGCAGGGCGTGAGGGGTGGCGGAAGGTGTGTCGTGAACCGTCTTACTTCCCAGGTCCTTTTGGGAAAACCCAGCTGCTCCTCCTCGGCTTGTGTCTGTGCGCCTGATCATTCATGCCTAAGTGCATGGCTTTGCGCTGGTCCCGTGGAGTTTCAGTCCTCACAGCATCGCTCTGGTTGCCAAGCTGGGTTTCGACTGGAATCCCACCCTCCATTATAACTGCAGCCTTCACTATTTCGCACTATCAGCAGACTTCATACACATATTTTTTATTCCATCATCCGCAGTGTCGGTGAAAACATTGAACAAACGAGGATGGACCACTGCAGCCACCTTTCTGCCTTAAAAATTTTTGAAACCAGATTTGTACTGACCCTGCAGGAGTTTCAGCTAGTTTGTTTGTGAGAATGCATCACGAGACAAAAAAAAATTTCACCGAAGGCCAGATATATGAGATCTACTGCTTTTTGCTTATTTATGAGACTTGTTAGCCTATCATGGGAAGAAATTTGATTGCAATTTCTACCTGATTATAATTTCTACCTGATGAATCCATGGTAGCTGCCGCTCTTCTCCTTGTTAATTTTCCAAAGGCTTACAAATAACTTTTCATCTGCTCCAAATTGAAGGAACTGAAGATGGCTGGTCTTTAATTTGTTAGTTCCAAAGACCAAACCCATCAGATCCTGCTTCTCGTTGATGGTATTAAAGTTACACGCCTCACATCAACCCAGCAGAAACGCTGGAAGGGGTTTCCATAATGAATTTACAGCCTGCACAACTCCGTGCTGACGGTGAGCGAGGATCTGGCTGGCAGGGAAGTGTCTGATCTTTGCACTGACACCGTAAATATGAACTGAAAGAAAAGGCAACGCGAACACCAAGCTCTGCGGAGGAAGAGCTGTTCCTTTACGCCTTCGTGGAAGCAGGCCCCGGACAGACCCCTGCAGGTGCATCGCTCTGTTCTGCCCGAGAATCGCTGATAAATATTTCCTGAGTACAGTCACACAACCGGTTTTGCACCAACCCGAAAGAAGTTTCAGCTGCTTTGCTTATGGGACTGTTATGTGAGACAAAAGCCCTGCTGAAGTGGACACCTTCAGTGCTTTTTTCCCCTCTCCAAGTGGCTTCTTACCCGTACAAGGATTTCTGTTGGTTTGATAAGATTTTTTCAGATAAATTTGTGTTGCCAATTGCTAACGTCTTTGTTACCTCCTATGGAAAAAAAATGTTGAAACGTTGGAAAAGATTTGCAAGGGATTTAAAAAATATGTATTTTTGTTGGTTGTTTTTTAATTAAAAGCAAAGGTTCAGATTTTCTTTAACAAAAGCACACTCTCTGTCAGAAAACACATTGTTTGACTGTGAGATGCGAAGTAGTTTTGCCTGAAGTCAGGAGATAAGGTGGGTGGTGTTCTTTCTAGCTCTTTGGTTAGATCGGAAGGAAGCTCCACAAAGCCAGTTTGATACTGCTCCTTGGGGTGTATTTCTAGAAAGAAATGTTGTGACTCGTGGCTAAACAAATCTCTCCTCACTTGCCTGGAAGAGTTAATTTTGGGGGTTCTGCTCACACTACTAGCCCAACAGTGGCTTCGTCTTGTGATGAAAAATGTTTGTATGTGTCCTGTGTTACAGAAGATTCCCAGCATTTCTCCTGAGAAGAGCAAATCTGGTCTCAGGACGGCGTTTTAACTCTTAACTCACTTCACACAGCCAGGTGCCGGCAGCGTTAACACTCATGGGACCTTGAGCAGGGGCTGAAACAGCCACCCTCTCATTTCCACTGCCGTGCTGGGTGGCTTGCACTGCTGTGCATCTCCCTACCAACACACCTCTTCCCTCTCTAGTTTTCAGTCTGGACAAGAAAACCCTTGAATGGGTCAGAAAACAATTGTTTTTGCAGTGACCTGAGCTTGTGTGGTCATTAAATAAAATTGTTGCTAGCTCAACCGCATAGATGTTTCCAAGAAAGCCATGTCTCCTTCTCCCGGACAGCCCTCCTGTATAAAAGAATATTTAAAAAAATAAAAAGGCCCACAGTGGGCCGGGCTCTGCGGCCACTTGCCCAGGAGTAACCGTGCAGAGGGTGGGGGCACTGCGGCATGATCAGCACATTCTCTCTCCTTACCGGGAACAGGCTCTCCCCCGATTCTTCAAACAGGATTTTCCTGTTACTGCGTGTGGGCTGGGAGGTGTAACTACAGTCTGACTCTTCCTACTGCTATGATTGTAATCGTCTCCCAGGAATCTTTATGGATATGGAGTAAGGGGGCACAAACCTGCTCCGTAGAGCAGTGTCAGTGCTCTGCAAACCCAGTCGTCCTAGGGGACAGCTGTCATCATCACAAAACAGCCAAGCGAGCAACTGCCCCCCTCAGCCCTTTACATTAAGGAACAGTTTTTGACTTAAGCCTATTTAGTATCTCGTAAGAAGATTACAAGAGTTAAAGAGAAACCAAGTGACCTGGTTAGTCCATTTAATATCAAGCACATGACACATGGCTTCATCTTATACAGGGCCAGAATAAGCAGGAGGACATGATTATACACGTTTTATGCTGCTCTTCATGACTTCCAAGCTGGAATGCTCTGCCTGCATCCATCTCCAGAGCATCCCCAAAGGTTCGTAGCCACATACACGTGCCACCATCCACAGTTCTTGGAAAAGCCATCCTATTTTGGTTGTATTTCGCCATGTGAAGAGGAAAGCTACCTTGGCTGTGCTGCCAAGCTTCTGAGGAGGCGGATGGGGCATGAGAAGCCATGGCCCTCCCGCAGACCCTGCCTGAGGGCTCCTGTGCAAGGACCAGGGGAACCAGCACTTCATTGGTGGCCTGAGCAGACCCCGCTCGTCACACCAGTGCCATGGTGGCACCTTGGTGTAGGGGACACGGAGGGGACAGAGAATATGGCCTTGAAAGAGGGGCCCTGCAGCAGATCTGTGCCGGAAAGCCCACTCGCCAAGGCCACAAGGCAAAATGGTAAAAGCATGATGACTTCTCCACATCCTGCCCACAGCCCTCACCTTTCCAGCTGAGCCCCAGTAATGCCCAGCTGAAGTGTAATCTTTTTAAGGACTCCATAGATCACAGAATCATAGAATGGTTGGGTTGGAAGAGATCCTAAAGATCATCTGGTTCCAACCCCCCTGCCATGAGCAGGGACATCTTCCACCAGACCAGGTTGCTCAGAGCCCCGTCCAACCTGGCCTTGAACACTGCCAGGGAGCGGGCAGCCACAGCTTCTCTGGGCAAGCTGGGCCAGTGTTTTACCACCCTCATGGTGAAGAATTTCTTCCTAATATCTAATCCAAATCTGCCCTCTTTTAGTTTAGAGCCATTCCCCCTTGTCCTATCACTACACACCCTTGTGAAAAGTCCCTCTCCATCCTTCCTGTAGGCCCCAAATGATGCTACAGTAAAACAGCTCACTGACTGGCCTAAGTGGGGGTGTTTAAAAAAGTCCTCACAATGTTCTTCTTCAAGACCATCATAAAAGTGCTGGGCTAATTCCCAAGTGCTTTCACCACCCATTTGCCTGAGCTGCTAGCAGGGAAAAAACTCCAGCCACAGTATATCTGCACGCTGTAGGAAGATGCAGCTGCCCAATATCCGTGTCTGTTCGGGGCACTGAGTTTGTCCCAAAAGTACTTACAGTAAATATTGTCAAACATAAACAATCCATAACAAATTACCAAACACTTCTTGTTCCATTGGGAGCAGCTGGTAAATTGGGATGTGCTGTGAGAATGACCACTTGGAGATGTGCCAGGGGAGACAGGGACTGGGACGCGTTACTAGCCTGGTTGTGATCCAGCCTTGCTTGGAGTTGGGCTTATACGAGACAATACTGTGTTTGGGTAGGTTGGCATAATTTTAAATATGTTTAGACAAAGGGTGGAAGTCGTGTATTTCTGTGTCTAGTTAACCACTTCAGTGCTGTGAAAGGAGACAGAATCTAGCCCCATAATAAAACCAACCCTCGATAATCCACAGGTATGTACACATATATACATGCTCTACATTTATATGATTTAGGCTAAAATTTCAGTGAAGTCAATAAATTAGCAGATTCAGATTATCCAGTCACCAAGTTAATACAGCAGATAACTGGCATATATACATACTGATGGGCTGGCGAGCCAGAGCAGAGCTCAGCAGTGAGCAGGCACGATAGTACGTGGCTCAAAAAAAATCTTTTTAGGTTCTCTCTGTCTACTTTTTCTTCCTCTTAGCAGAAATTCTGGCTTCTCCTTTTACCCTTTTCCCCCCTCGCTGCTTCCATTGCAGGAATAGGGAAGTACACACATATCAGTTTGTTTCACTCATACTGTGTGAAACGCTGCAAAAATTACACGCTAGCACGCTAATGATTAGAGGAGCAGCAAATATGCGTTGTTCAAGCTCTGCATCTGTTATAAAGGGCTCCACGCTGCAGACGTTGCAAAGACACGAGGGTTTAAAATCAGACTGATTAATACAGCCCAACAAGGTAGCTCTGCTGAGGTGCTTTACGAGTCTTTCTCCCTTGCCTTGCCCTTGCTCCGCTCTTTACCTCTGTACTCAGCCTGAGTACCTGTGAATGAGTGTGAGAGCAACTTGATGCTTCCAGGCCAAAGTTTATCAACGGGTTTAAATTCATATCGCTGTGTTTTGCGATTTACTTTTGCCCTATAAATGTGCAAATCAATACACGACGTGTAGGGCAGGGGAACACCGTTTTTGGCAATTAACTTAAAGAATTCACATTATAATCTTGCAAGACGGCTACAGGCAGGCAAATTCATTTTGGAGGTAATAAACATATGTAATGGCATTAGGTCTGTGGTAGCGTCAGCAGATCTTTGGGGCGGACCTACCTCCAGCCTTCCCTTGCAACAAATGTCCCAAAACACAAGGCTCTTAACTCCAGAAATCAGATTTTATTAAAACATACAGGAATACTGTTTTTTTTAAATAGAGAATGCTTCAAGTGAGGCAGAACAGAAACAGAAAGTTAAACTCATCGTAGGGCAGGTTCTTTCTTTCAGAGGTCTCTGTCTGTCCCATCCTGCTCTTAAGATGGTTCACCCAACTCATCGTGCTTAACTGCACCAAAGAAAGACACCTTCCCCCCCTTCCACCGGTCCCACCACGGCTGCAGCATCCAACACAGGACAGAGTCAGCCTTCCTCCCAGGTGCCAGACCACCCCCTGGTGTATTTTATTCTATATTGCGTTCCAGGGAACACAATGTATGGCAAAACTGAGGAGAACAGGCCCTACCCTGCAGGCTGACAACGGCGGGCCGGTGGCTGCGGCTGTGTGGCCCAGCAGCAGGCGGTTGGGTGCTCTGCATCATGGCCTGCTGTGTCCTGTTCCCAGCCGGCTGTGTGTCCAGGCAGGCGTTCATTAGAGGTGAATATATTTGGCAGTTGTGTGTCTTCTATTGATCACAAGAGTGGGTAGTGATAGGACAAGGGGGAACGGCTCTAAACTAAAAGAGGGCAGATTTAGATTAGATATTAGGAAGAAATTCTTCCCCATGAGGGTGGTGAAACACTGGCCCAGGCTGCCCAGAGAAGCTGTGGCTGCCCCCTCCCTGGAAGTGTTCAAGGCCAGGTTGGATGGAGCTCTGAGCAACCTGGTCTGGTGGAAGCTGTCCCTGCCCACGGCAGGGGGGTTGGAACCAGATGATCTTTAAGGTCCCTTCCAACACTTACCATTCCATGATTCTATGATTCTATTCTATGATTTCCGCAGGTGATCTCGTGTCCCATTTATGGGTTGTGTAAAAAGTGTGAGTGCACAAACATGAATCTCACAAAGCACATTACATACTTAATTTACTTACAATTTCACCAAACTGGTTAAAAATAAAGCAATGCTCTATATTTTATATAAATCAGGCTGCAATTTCAGTGAAGTCAATAAATCAGCAAATTCAAATTATCCAGTCACCAAGTTAACATGGCAGATGAGCAGATTATATAATGAAAGTAAGAATTCTTTTTTTTTATCCTTATCTTAGAATTTAATGAAGGTCTAGTTTTCTTTTAACCAGAAAAACCCAGCTACTATTTAGCTAATAGTTTGTTGACATAGTTAAAATGTCACTTGAGGACCCTGTAATTACTGAGCATAGGTGGCTGTTGAATATTAATATTAATATAAATGAATATTTTGGTCTTAGGCCAGTTAAATGACAAAAACTGTACCCGTGCTCAGCTCAACAAAGTACAGCGATACAAATGCCTGCGCCACATCTTCTTTAAATTTGTTAATACACATTTAGCACTTTGATGTTCTGTGCCATCGCTATGCAGTAACACAGAATATTCTGAAGATTTAACGTGTAGATAGAAGACGGTTAAATCATCTCCAACAGCAGTTTTCAAACAGCACTGGCTTTTTCACCGAGAAGAACATACCGGTGACAGAGTGCTTTCCGTTTTTAGCAACTGTAAAAGATACAGTTCACCCTTCTCCTCTCTGACTGTGGATTAATGACACAATAAATCCAACATTAGGGTCACAGAATCATAGAATCACGAAATGGTAAGGGTTGGAAGGGACCTTAAAGATCATCTGGTTCCAACCCCCCTGCCATGAGCAGGGACAGCTTCCACTAGACCAGGTTGCTCAGAGCTCCATCCAACCTGGCCTTGAACACTGCCAGGGAGGGGGCAGCCACAGCTTCTCTGGACAACCTGTGCCAGTGCCTCACCACCCTCATGGTGAAGAATTTCTTCCTAATTTCTAATCTAAATCTGCCCTCTTTTAGTTTAGAGCCGTTCCCCCTTGTCCTATCACTACACACCCTTGTGAAAAGTCCCTCTCCATCCTTCCTGTAGGCCCCTTCAGGTACGGGAAGGCTGCTCTAAGGTCACTCCGAAGCCTTCTCTTGTCCAGGCTGAACAGCCCCAACTCTCTTAGCCTGTCCTCGTAGGAGGGGTACTCCAGCCCTATGATCTAACTGATTTCAGAGAGAATCCTCCCAGAACCGCCAAAGTGATGCGCATCTCAAAGGACTAATCTAACCCTCTGGAAAGCAAACCAGCTGTCGGTCATACAGCCCGGACCTCGGCGCAAGTCTGAGTTAACACAAATGAGTTCAAAGCCTTGGTCACACAGGTTGCATCAACACAACAAATCAGACTAAATTTCTCCTATAAGCAAATGAATGTTGCCCCACAAGCACTGAAATAACTGATCCCTGAATGGTCAAGGTTTGTGTTGTCTCTCAGTTCCCACCGTAATCACTCCCACTGTCCTTCCTATCTACAATATCCAACATCCACATTAATGGTATCAGCATTCCCCCAGCACATCCCCTGCGCCTCTCCCTTGCTCTCAGAATGTCCTAGTTCCTTCTCCTATCTCTGAATTCCCCACCACAGCAGGCCCTCAGCCTTCCACGGCCCCTACACGGCCCCCGGCCAGCTGGTGAGGCAAAAGGCACCATGGACTGTAGCTGATCTGATAGTACCCGGGTGTCCACCGGGCAGCCCACACACCTACACTGCCCAGTCACCCGGATGAACCCTTTGAGGGTCTCTCCACTGTTGGATCACCGATTTTCACAAAACTTGTTAGAAATACATAAATATTTCTAGCTATTATAAACGTACATATCTTTGAGGCCCCTATCTCTTTGCCTAACTGGGCTGAAGTGTCCAAGAGATTAAAACTGTACCAAGAGAACTTGCATGAAGACAGGTGGAGAGGAAGACAGGATCATCACATGAGCTTTTTTTTTTTCTTTAGGAAAACATGCTTAAAAGAAAAAAAAACCCCACTTATCAAAATGCACAGTTTGTACTTATTAATTTTTATCAGACTTTATTAGATTCTGATTTCAGTTCTTTACTTTGTACCGGGATAAAACAACCGAAAAAGCAGTAATTTTATGAATTAATTTTGAAGAAAAGATTGATTGGCAGAAGATCAGCTGTTGTATACAAACATGTGAAAAATCCTATGAAACTGGGTTTTTTTAATTATTTTTCTTAAATAGTTTTCAGAAAGATTTAAACTTTGCGCATCTTTGCATTCCAAGCAGCTGAATGAGAACTTCCCGGTGGAGCTACCCATCGCATGCATTTTGTAGTTTGTGCTTCTTCACTACATTGGGAGAAAAAAACCTCAAAATAACTAGCCTCGTGCATTATACGCCAAAATATCCTGACGGGAGATGATGAAGACCGTGGTTAAGGGCATTTGACTTTGATCATCTTTAGAGGGAGATAAAAAAGAAAATAAGATTACCTTGGGAAAAAATACACACAAAACGAGTCAGATTGTAAAGCCTCCGATAAAACACGACTCTTGGCAAGTTACACTGGGGAAGGGAGGGGAAAGCAGCTCCTCTGTCCGTAATGTCTATTTTTTTTTTAACATTTACAAATTATTTTTGACTTAGCCACGCAGGGAGCCTACTTTCTACTCTCAATTTGAAAATCATGGAGGCTTTATAAAGTCCTCCACCTGCATCTCTTTTTTTGCATCACAGTTCTTTATCCTCTAAAGGATGAAAACCCTGGCATATAAAAACTTTGTTAAGCTGTCACTATCAATGGAGTAAAAAAAAATAATGGCTGACAAAGAAGAAACAAATTGCATCTTCGAATAAGTTTCCTTCACGCTCTTGTTAAAAGCTATAACCTCTGATGTTAGCTAAATTTAACCCGTTCTGACCCTTGCGGTGGCCCTTAACCTCCTCTTTATTCTGCTTCCTGTGGCTGCTGAAGAAAACTGGTCCAGTGTTTGGCAAAGGGCTCTCTGTCGCACACAAAGCCCCAGCCTGGCTGCTAGTCTGGCAGGAGGGATAGAATAGACGGGGAGGTCAGCACCTGTGCTGGGAAGCAGGTGACAGGGAACTGCCTGGACCATTCTAGGGCAAGTTGTAATAGTTTCTACCCTTTAAATATCGCACTGTAGTTTCGGGTATTCAAGGCAGCGAAGTTCACGTTTTCTTTGTGAATGCAGACTTTAAACAAATTAATCCATTGCTGTTCAACTGACTGTAAAATTAGTAGATTTACTGTTGCAAAAAAGGAAAAAAAAAAAAGGAAAGCTTTCACTTCCACTTTAATAAGGTCACGGATGTGTCTTAGGCTGCCAACAAAAGCAGCTTTTAAAATCTTCGCAGCTGAACCCAGCAACTTGCAAAGGCTGCAGAACAATGTCTTCGATGTACAGTGGAAACTCCTCTCCCTACAGTCAAGATGGAAAACTAGACAGTTCAAAAACTTTCTACAGTGGGAAGTTTTAACTTGATTTGTGTCTCGCCCCAGGGATCCGCAGGCTTGCTTTATGATTAACATTTTAATAAATTCAGCCAGCCTTGCTTTTCAGGGAGCAAAATCAGTTCTTCGCCTGGATTCGGTAAATCAGCCCAAGCAATTTAACGGCAGAGCATGCATCTTCAAAAGATTTGTTTTAAGTCCGACAACAGGGGCAGGTCTCAGAAACCAAACAAAACTTTCGCCGTTTCAGCAGTATCCGTGTATTCTGCGGAGGGCATCAGCTCACAGTGACCGTTTAGCACTCCGTAGAACTTCTGGGTTTGCTTCAGTTTTTCGCTGTCTCTTGCTAGAATAAAAATAGAGAAGTGTGTGTAGGGAGAAGAAGCTGGGGATGGAAAAGGAGTAAATGAGCTACTGCAGAATCCGGGAACCTGGACCCACTGCCCCAGAACTCCTGTCTCCTTTAAAGCCGTGTTCAACTCTGACGAGTCCTCTGCCACGTGGCAATGCTCAGCTCAGCACAAGGGAGTTTTTCACCTGAGTTACGTGTGAAAGCCTTGTCTAAGCACTAACGGGAAAAGGAACACTAAGGAGCGCGCAGGGGAGGCTGCAGCCCCTCTCTGCGCCGGGGGCTGTGGAACAAGCCGGCCGCGGCCGTAACCAGCGGGCACGCGGAGGAGAGCAGTGCCGGCTGCTGCTGCAGAGCCGCGGCAGTGAGGAGAAAGAGACTCTCTCTGAGTCTTCCTCCAAGCTTCCCTGCCGAAACGCCCTGCGAAGGAGGGAACTGAACACAGAGGTGCACAGGGTAAGTGGCCCTCCAGATGCTCAGTACTTTGACAAGCACAAGCATGCAGAAGACTAATCACAAATTTAGCAATCCGACTGAAAAATCCTGCTGTCCCACCCGCTGCAACTGGTCCATGACCGAGAGCCCCGGGCATTGCAGAACCCAGCAGTATCAGTGATAAATTCCTGCTGGTGTTGTCTGGCACTTGAAATTTTTTGCATCGGGTGTTGAGAACTACAGCTCCAGTTCCGAAAGCAGCAAGATCTTCACCACAGACCAAAGCAAGACCCATCCTCCACCCAGCGCCCGCAGGTCCGAGCTCCTTGGAGGTGTCAGGCACTGCAGCACCTCACCTCCTCCCTCCGCAAAACGAACGAACGACGGAGTTTGAATGGAAGTAAACGAGAGCCGTGGGTCTCCAGGTGAGCACGCTGCCAGCCAGCTAAGGGCATCCGCATTCTCTGCTGGACATTACGGGTGGTTTACTGCACCTGGAATGAACAGCTTCAGGTGAAGGTCAACTCCGGAACACACAAGGCCTGGAACCAGTTTCCAGCATCCTCAGGGGACAATCAAACCCTTCGTCCCCCACAGATCTGTTGGGAATGGGGAGGAAGCTTCCCAGTGGTATCTCGAGTCTCGCATTAATTAATTATATTAATAACACCCACACTGGCAGATTACTACACCTTTCATGTATGAGGGCAAGAAATCTCTCCTTCCACCATCTTCTCTCCTCCTCACGTATTTGCACTTTAAATTCTCTGGGGCATGAACTATCTGTGGTTTGGCACAAGGTCTAGCAGAACAGGCCTTGATTTGGCACAAAAAGCAATAAACTGAAAACAACAACTTTGCTAACCAGCTTGGGAAACTAAATGTCAAATGGAAAACTGAAAAAGTCAGATGCAGATTTAGGAATTAAGAAACAAGTAAATGACAGAGTATTGTCAGGGGTGGGGAGAGGATGATGTGCATCAGGCAAAATAGAAGGGAGAAAGCTATGATTAGCTGCATTTATTATGACAGTGTCTTTCCAATAATTAAGACTGCAGTCCCACTGTGACAGGGACATATAAAAACTCAGCCCCTGGACAATTACAGTGTAAACAGACACGAGACAAAGGACAAGGAGAAAGAGTACAACGAACCCTCAGAAAGACCAAGTTAATTAAGGACACACAGCATGAGAAGGCCGTGCTATTTCTTGGCACGCTAAATTTAATTAGAAAGGCACGAAGCAAAACAAACATCAGGTTTAAACTCAACACATTTAAACAAAGGGAAGAGAGAAGGAATGCAAGTTTTAGGCTCCAGAGCACCTTGCTTTCACGCAGGTAGTTTTTATCACAGCGAAGGGGGTTATTAGCTTTATTGCTCCCGCTACCATTGCTGAAAGTTTTCTGCCTCGTGGGGATGGTTCTCCGAGAGGCAGCAGCAGCTAACTGGGAGCGGGGCCGCTGACGAGCTCTCCTCTAATGCATACCGCAGGGCTAAAGATGAATAAAAACATTAAAAAAACATATCTCTCTCCAGGCTTCCGCTCTTTGCCACAACTTCTCTTCACGGTTATTCAAATCCCACGCTTGATTCCCAGACCATGAAAAGAGCAGGAAAAAGCATTTTTGTCCCGCGTTTTCTTATTGCGGAGTATTTCCCTCTCCGCAACCGGTGACTGTTGGATTTCAGTAGTTTACGTTTGCAGAGCGTCGAACCGAGCTCCGTCCTCCCACGGTGCCCTGCGGCTACCCTTGGCGGCAGTGCCTGTCCCCGAGGCCCACGGGCATGAGGGCGTGAAGCCCGAGCGAAGCCAAGGGACGAGCAGCAGGGCGGGACGGGACGGGACGGGACAGGACGGGACGGGACGGGATGGGAAGAATGGGCGCTGCTTGCAGTGCAACAGGCGAAGTCACGGCCGTTGGCCGGGCCGCTAACGCAGCGCTCGCTCCGTTAGCGACGGCTTTCCACACGCATCGCTGCCGCCAAGGAGTTTTAATAAGGCGACATGAATGAATTTTGATCGTGAACCACCACACGCCGAGGACGGCGGGGACAGAGGGGCGAGGGGCTTTTTTGCCCCGACACACCCAGCACATGGGGCACGCGTGGGGCTGCCGCGGTCACGCCCGGGCAGCTTCCGAACGAAGACGACGACGAAGCCGCAGACCTCCGCCGCGCTCTTTTTGGGGAAAGAACTCCTATTTTTGGGCGGGGGGGGGTGTGTGTCACGCACAGCTGCGGCTCCACGCCCCGTCCCGCCCCGCGTGTCGCTGACCGAGCGCGTCACCCCCGGGCAGCGTTCCCCTGCCCCGAGCCGCAGCCCGTAATGGCACAGCGGGGGGTGTGGGGGGACATGGGGACACGATACAGGCGGCGCGACGTGCGGCAGCGCGCCCGGGCGGGGCGGCGCGGCGCGGGAGGAAGAGGAAGGGGCGGAGGAGGAAGGGGAAGGAAGGGGCAGAGGCGGCACAGGCTGGGGCCCCGGCTCGGCTCGGCCCGGCAGGTCGGTAGGTGAGAGCCGCCCGGTGCGGGGCGGGGGGGCGCTGGGACCCGTCGGGTTCCTTCACCGAGGGGCACCGGCGCGGCCCGGG
>Ga0065711_1007186_pt1 | contig 16345 bp, 8 predicted proteins | sample Hoacrofraction12_FD_59098 | JGI IMG/M metagenome (GOLD analysis project Ga0065711, IMG submission 59098) | Hoatzin crop microbial communities from Cojedes, Venezuela - Epithelial fraction 12 v2 (version 2) | ecosystem: Host-associated > Birds > Digestive system > Esophagus > Crop | place...
GGGGGGGGGGGGGAAGAATACTGTCAACAAAGATGAGGAAAAGGCTGAGGTACTTAAGGCCTTCTTCACCTCAGTCTTTAACAGTTAGACTGGTTATGCCCAGGGTACTCAGCCCCCACTGCTGGAAGACAGGGAAGGAGAACAGAATAAACCTCCCATAATCCAGGAAGAAGCAGTTAACAACCTGCTATGCCACCTGGACACTTACAAGTCTATGGGGCCAGATGGGATGCACCCAAGTGTGCTGAGGGAACTGGCGGAAGAGCTGGCCAAGCCAAGTTCCATCATCTATCAGCAGTCCTGGCTAACAGGGGAGGTCCCAGATGACTGGAGGACAGCCAATGTAACACCCATCTACAAGACGGGCCGGACGGAGAATCCCAGGAACTACAGGCCTGTCAGCCTGACCTTGGTGCCGGGCAAGATTATGGAGCGATTCATCCTGAGTGCGCTCACCCGGGATGTGAAGGACCACCACGGGATCAGGCCCAGCCAGCATGGGTTCATGCAAGGCAGGTCCTGCTTGACCAACCTGATCTCCTTCTATGACCAGGTGACCTGCTTAGTGGATGAGGGAAAGGCTGTGGATGTTGTCTGCCTGGACTTTAGTAAGGCCTTTAACATTGATCCCCACAGCATCCTCCTGGAGAAACTGGCTGCCCGTGGTTTGGATGGGTGTACTCTTTGCTGGATAAAGAACTGACTGAATGGCCAAGCGCAGAGAGCGGTGGTGCATGGAGTTAAATCCAGCTGGTGGCCAGTCACAAGTGGTGTCCCCCAGGGCTCAGTTTCAGGTCTGGTCTTAACATCTTTATCAATGATCTGGATGAGGGGATTGAATGCTCCCTCAGTAGGTTTGCAGATGACACCAAGCTGGGTGGGAGTGTCGATCTGCTGGAGGGTAGGAAGGCTCTGCAGAGGGATCTGGACAGACTGGATTGATGGGCCGAGGCCAGCTGTATGAGGTTCAACAAGGCCAAATGCCGGGTCCTGCACTTGGGTCACAACAANCCCATGCAACACTACAGGCTTGGGGAGGAGTGGCTGGAAAGCTGCCCAGCGGAAGAAGACACAGAGGTCCCTTCCAACCCCTAACATTCTGTGATTCTGTGACCTTGGGGTGTTGATCGACAGCCAGCTGAACATGAGCCAGCAGTGTGCCCAGGTGGCCAAGAAGCCAACAGCATCCTGGCTTGTATCAGGAATAGTGTGGCCAGCAGGAGTAGGGAGGGGATCGTGCCCCTGTACCTGGCACTGGTGAGACTGCACCTGGAGTCTGTGTTCAGTTTTGGGTCCCTCACTACAAGGACATTGAGGTGCTGGAGCATGTCCAGAGAAGAGAACGAGGCTGGTGAAGGATCTATAGCACAAGCCTTACGAGGAGCGGCTAAGGGAGCTGGGGCTGTTTAGTCTGGAGGAGGCTGAGGGGGGACCTTATCACTCTCTACAACTACCTGAAAGGAGGTTGTAGTGAGGTGGGCTTGGTCTCTTCTCCCAACTAACTAGCAATAGGACGAGAGGCAATGGCCTCAAGTTGCATCAGGGCAGGTTTAGATTGGATATTAGGAAAAATTTCTCTACTGAAAGAGTGGTCAGACATTGGAACAAGCTGCCCAGGGAAGTGGTGGAGTCCTCATCCCTGGAGTGTAGATGTGGCACTTCAGGATATGGTTTAGCAGGAATGGTGGTGTTGGGTGGATGATTGGGCTTGATGATCTTAGCAGTCTTTTCCAATCTGCGATTCTATGATTAAGAAGACTGTGGCCAGCAGGTCGAGGGAGGTTCTCCTTCCCCTCTACTCTGCCCTAGTGAGGCCTCATCTGGAGTACTCTGTCCAGTTCTGGGCTCCCCAGTTCAAGAAAGATGAGGAGCTACTGGAGAGAGTCCAGTGGAGGGCTACTAAGATGATGAGGGGACCGAAGCATCTCTCCTACAAGGAAAGGTTGAGGTAGCTGGGCTTGTTTAGCCTGAAGAAAAGAGGGCTGAGAGGTGACCTTATAAATGCCAATAAATAACGTAAGGGTGGGCATCAAGAGGATGGGGCCAGACACTTTTCAGTGGTGCCCAGTGACAGGACAAGGGGCAATGGGCACAAACTGAAGCACAGGAAGTTCCATCTGAACATGAGGAAGAACTTCTTCCCTCTGAGGGTGACTGAGCACTGGAACAGGCTGCCCAGGGAGGCTGTGGAGTCTCCCTCTCTGGAGATATTTAAGACCCGCCTGAACAAGATCCTGTGCAGCCTGCTGTAGGTGACCCTGCTTTGGCAGGGGGGTTGGACTAGATGACCCACAGAGGTCCCTTCCAATCCCTACCATTTTGTGATAGTCCTTGCAAGGACTATCAGGAATGCTGCAAAACCAAGCAAGCAACTGATCTATATCAGCAACAATGGGACTCAGCAGAGATTCCGAGAGCCCTTTTCCACAAGGCAGGGGATGAAGAAAGGGGCTTCTGAAATTGCTAGGATCCTTGCAAGACACAAAGAAATTTAGTGCCATTAAGACTACAAAGTTAGAGTTTCTCCACAGCATATGCTGCTCTACCTGGGGTGAGAAAGCACACTGCACCAAGAAGCAGAGAGAACTGAGCATCTTGTTTCACACCCTGATATTGTAAAGGGAAAGACAGAAGTCATTCTCAACCAGGGGTATCAAGGTTTGCCCTTGACTAGCCCAACTGACTTGGCTCAGTGTGAGGGGAACAGTACACACGCTGGTTATTAGAATTTACACCTGTCTCCAATGACAGTATGACATCACATTTTCATGAAATCTGACTTTTTATTTAAAAGTGACTGGCTCTAGTCAGTCTTCTCCATGATAAACAGGCAGAAGCAAAATTGAGCAAAGGTTTCCAAAGGTGTCCAATATTTCTGTGAAGCTCTTTCCTGTGTGAGGTATGTTCACCTAAATAGCAAGATGTATGTATAATGCAATATGCGGTATTTCACTGACATGAAGGGAAGTAGATATTAATTCCTGTGCAACAATTTTGAAACTAGTAAAATAGAAACTGCTTATTACCTCCCCCTGGTAACTTCAGAACCTTAGTATTTTCAGAGCTAGTAATAAACAAAACAAATACTTTGGGTAAAATGATAACTTCAACTAGACACCCAATGCTAGTAACTGGACTTAAAATTGTGTGGGTGGGGGGAAGCAAGCAACCCCCACCCCACTAGTTTAAAAGAATGAAATAAGAGTCACTGAATCGATTTACACATAATTGTCTTTCCTTTGTGTCCTGTTTTACGTCCTATGGATAGGAAAGACTCTTAGACAACCGTTTTTCCTAAAGGAGATACTCAGCTGTGAGAAGAAAGCATTACACATCAATATCTCCTTCCTGAGAATTCTGATTATGGCTTGAGAAGTCACGGACACATGAGTTAGTTATGGGTGACCAGCTGTCCAAATAGGTAAGCAAGTGATACTACCCTGTTCACAGCTAATTAACTTGTCTATCTTTGGTTTATTTGATTAACTTACAGTTTGTATGCAAGGTTAATCTACAAGTAATGTACCAACCACCATTTCTGCCATAGGCAAACCTGCTATTAGCTCCTTTAAAACACAAGAAATTTTTTTCCTTCTGTGCTTTTGCAGACTTGACAACTGAAATCCACCTTATCTCTCTGTTTAGACATGAAAGCAAGCCACTGTGGCAGCCAAGGAAGACATAAGACTAGTTTTTAACAGCAGCTTTCTACACTTTTCCTGCTCTTGCTTTTTGCTGACTTGATTTTCATTTTATCTGATGCGACTCCAGCAAGACAGAACTTATGCTTAAAATCTGCTGGTGCTTACAGACTGTTTTGCAGTAGATCAAGACAAGGTGTCAAGTTTCTAGGATTTACTATAAAAGCCTCTGCTACAGTTGGTTCTCCAAGTTCTTCTTATTTCAGATGTTTAAGGTAAGTCACAGTCAAAGCAGAAGAGTCACTGACAGACTCCTCACAACCCCTTACAAAAAAAACACTGAAAGATTAAATATTTCACCGAGAATCAGGTTTTTTTTCATAAGTAATATTTCAGATTTTAACAATAATTCATGTCAGATCAAGCTGAGAAAGAAAAGAAACCTAGAACAAACTAAAACCTATTTTCATTTAGACATCACCTTGCATTAGAGAGATGAGCGCAAGAGTCCTGTAGTTTACTGGCCAATAGCACTCCCCTAAATTTAGGGATTTAGAGTTATTCCAAGTACTGGACTGCCTGTTCAAAAAAACCCTTCTCCTTCCACTGGAAAGCAGCAGCTGTTGAAAGCAGGTAAATGAAAAGCCAGAGATGAACTTCTGCTAATTAGGGATCCCCCAGTCTAATAATTGTATTCTTCTAAATGATCTACATGTCAAAACAGCTGCCGTTTGTACAAGCACAGCCTCTTGCTTTGCTATTCAGATGTGTAACAGTCCTGGAAAAGGCGGGAACAGAGGAAGCAATTCTGATTGACAAATGAGACTGTACATGCAACCGATTCATTTTAGGATTTATCTTGAAGTTTTGCAATTGTTCAAATACTGTAGGACTTCAGTTTATTAAAAGCAGTATCACTACATGGCACCACAACATGTGTCTTCTTGTATCTTTTTAATTATCCTCTCATTCAATGGCTGAACTTTGTGTTAAAAATGTACTATGAGACACATTTTTTAAGTCACTTTTAGAATGACAATTTCACTTTCCCGTTAAAGTAGCGATAGTGACTGTCAGCGAAGACAGGTAACTTCAGAGTCAAGCCGTTTTGCAAGAGGTAAAGACTACCTTTCAGAGTAGGTCTTAAAGAGAATAACCATACACAGACAAACAAACCCCCCATAACTAAACCACCCACACCACACTTCAAGTAAACACACGTCAAAAGCAATAAAACATGATGCCATAAGTTTTTAAAGTGATATCGCATACCTGTCTATTGTTCTACATACCAGTAGGAACAAATTAATCACCTTCATGTAAAACAGTTTAGCCAGTGTTGTCAATGGCATGAAGCAAACATCATTTTACTTCCTTTAAATATGAGGATGTACAAGTATTACTTGCATAAAACTATGCATGCAATTGCTTCAGTTGTGGAAGAGTAGTCAACGTTCGAAGTTTTGCCTTTTCTATTGCCTTTCATGCGAGGCCCTTAAAGCTCCATATGTTTATGGATCATACTGATTGTACTCTATATTCAGCCCCAGTGAGACACATCTGGAGTGCCATGTTCAGGGCTGAGCTCCCCAGTATTAGAGAGAAATGGACATACTGGAGAGAGTCCAAAGGGCCATGAAAGCGATTAAGAGACTGGGAGCGCCTGTTGTAGAGGGACAGACTGAGAGCTATGGGCTCAGGGGATGCATATCTATGTGCATGATCACCTGATGGGGGTAGTAAACAAGACTAAGACAGACTCTTCTCAGTGGTACCCACTGACAGGACAAGAGGCAACGGGCCCAGACAGAAATGCAGGAATTACATTTAAACGCAAGGGTGGGGTTTTTTTTTATTTTTGTTTTGTTACTGTTTTTAAACTGTAAATGTCACCAAACAACTGGAATAGGTTGTTCAGAGAGGTTGAAGAGTCTCCACTCCTGGAGATGCTCAAAATATGACTGGACATAGGCCTGAGCAACCTGCTGTAGCTGACCCCACTTTGAGCAAGGGGGTTGCACTTTATGATTTCCATAGTGTCTTTCAACCTCACTAATCACAGAATCACAGAATTGGTTGAAGACTAAACAGGGCTTCTTAAATGGAAAGGTCTGGGGGAAAAGAGACAATTCACTGACATTAAATACAAAATAGAATATGTCAAGAGAGACAGGAGATGCAAGCTGATTACAAAAAGCCATGTTAATGGTCCAACAGATGAGTAGAAGGCACAGCAAAAGCAGTATGCAAATTACACTAATTCCTCATTTTCTGTACTCACATCCACACCATTTTCTTTAGAAGACAAACTGCAGTAACAGTCATAGAGCCCTGATGCAGCATATGTGGACTTGCCCTTTGGTAACAGCAGCAGACCCTACAGCATGCCTCCCGTACACAAACCTAGCCCAGAGCTGTGGCAAGTCTACCTACAAGTGAGGGTCTTCTCTTACAACACAACAGATTTGAAAGCCACTGTTCAAAGTCCTCCTTGGGTCCCCAGGCGAATATCTGCTACAGGTAAACTATTGTCACTACTCAAAGAGAGCAGCTGAGGTTATCTTAAGTTTACAGGTGAAAGCCCTGCTCCTCTCTCCATCTGTTTTCTGGCATTTTCCATGTTGCAGTCAACAAGATGACTTGTGGTTTGTGTAGACTTAACTCATTGGTTTTAAACAGAGAGATAATCTATGCCTTCAGCATCAGCTAGTCCAGTGTCTGATCCATGTTGTGTGACAAAGAAAACACTGTGCAACTGAGCAGTGCTTGCCATCAGTACACCACACTCAGCCCTGCATTTGATCTTCACAAACAGTTAAGGATGGTTTTAGCAAGCTTCTGGGCAGCTGCTGCTACTGGTAATGGACAAACACTAGGGGACAGAATACACGTTAACTTGTTTATTTTCCAGCTGATTTACAAGCTGGAAGGCTCAATACCCTTGTCTTGCACATAGGTCTCCCTACAGCTCCAAACTTACTACCTTATTCCCTATCAGACAAACTTGCAACCACAACACATACAACAGAATTCACTATCCCCAGTAAGTGCTTTTCTTGGGGGATGACCCCAGTTTATTTCTTAATCTCCCCATATTTCTTCTATATTTACAAAATGAGGAGTAGAGTACTTATATCTGTTCATGTCAAAGGATTAACATAAGAAAATCTAGATGCTTGTAAGTAAAGAGAATAGCTTTCCTACTCCAACAGTGTTTTCCTGTTTGAGGTGCTCTGTACTGTCTTCCCCACCCCGCCTTAATCCAACTTTCTCTTCAGCATTTGGATACTGGACTTTCCACAACAAAGTCCTAGACTGTGCTATTGAGATAAGCAATTGCTTTTCAGAAGATCAACTTTGGCTACTTAAAAGAAGCCAACACCATCAAGACTTCTCAATTTTTTTCAGATTCACTGCCTTTAGAAACACCATGAAAAGAAGGAGGCGGCAGTTTCTTCAAGACAGCCTCAGGAACCCAAATCATCATAACAGCACACTTTCTCCAACATGGAAAAGACACAAAGGGGCCAGGACAGACAAAGGAGGGCAGAACAGACAGTTTAAAACGAGAAGCAAAGCGTTTACTGTAGTCAGGGAAGAGCTGGCAACTTAGAAGTTGCCAGCAGCTCAGCTTCTGCATCAGGAGGGAGCAAAATTACATTATGCTCAAAAGATACCAGGCCATTATGGGGGCAAGCTATAACACCCTCTGTGACCCCAACTGGAGGTTCCCCCCACCCATGTGACGGTAGAGTCCCATTTATGCAGGATTCATAGCCCAGATCCCATCTGGCACCAGTTTGTGACCTTGGACCAGGCTGTTGAGTAAGTCTGTAGAGAGAAAGAAAAGTAAAAATTGTAGAGGTGGGACTGTTGAGATGGAAATCATTAGCAGGATTCAAGAAGGAAGGCTCCAACATGGGGCATTATAAAATTGCACAGGAAAAAAGCACCACAGGGACATTAGCCAGGCTAGTTAACCATCTGGTCACTGGACCAGTATCAATGGAGTTGACGGAAGTCTTGGGACCATGTAGGATTAGTGCCACAGAGCTGCAGGGTCCAGTCTGTTTCTTCCTGACTGGTGCCTATCAGGGTGGTGAGCACACTAATGCTTAGCCTAATGGCTCATTAAAGCTTAGCTGTCTTTTGTGTGTGTTAGCAACTAAGTAATTGCTTTATACTGTCAACCTGTGTATGTCCTGCTTACAGAGTCCTTTTGCAGCTGGCTCAAGATACCTGAGAAAGCTGACCCAAACCTTCCACAGAAATGCTTAAGCCAAGGCTGGCTTGGCAGCAAAGTCATCACAGATCATCAGCCTAGAGGTAGTGATGCCGATACCCATAGCGTATAAGATGCTTTGCTTATCAACAGTTTAAAAAGAGAGAAAAATATAGTGACAGATGCTCTATGCAGAAGCATATGTTTCAGTCCTCTTGAAAAGGTTTTTTCCCCATCCAGACAGGATATGATTTCTTTGGTTTACACACAAATTAAGCTCTTGATCAGTATTCGTTTCTAGGAGTGCTCATCTCTCTCCACTGACTACAGAACAACGACAACACAGGCTTTCTGCACCTACAGCTGGTGTCTGCAAGTCCCCCATACTGCCCCTGGTTTAGAGAAAAACAACTGCAAGTCACACGCAAGAGCAAGTAATACATTTCTGCCCAAATTGAGCACAATTGGCTTAAACATTTGCACATCTTCACCAAGCATCTTCCCTTCTCTATTTTCACAAGTAACACTCAAAAAGTCCCGACAGCAGACAAGCATGGGAACAAAAAAATCTAACATTTTTCAAGCACTGTTCTACGTTACTGTTTCTCCTACTTTCCCCTGACTTATCAGGCTCTACTGACTTGATGCATCATTGCTCCAATCCCATAATACAGTTCCCACATTTTTTGCTTCTACAAAGAACTGGAAAGGAAATTATAAATTAAAACAGCTGTAATTAAATAGCGAAATCTAGGTGAACAGAAAGCAATCTAGTATAGACGAGTTTACACCTTCCATATTACTGGTAACAGCTAAAAAACTTAACTCACTGCAGCACAGAAGCAATTAGAATTTAACACTTCTGAAAAAATACAGAACAGTTACCTCAGAAAGTGCTTCATGGTGACAATTTGGTTTGTGTTGCTGGAGATGTAATCTATTGATCACCGATGACTTCTTTGCAGGTAATATCAGTGCTGTAGAAATGGAATTGAGACGTATTTACTACCAGAGAAAATGAATTGGTACTTCAGTTTTCTAAACTGCTCTTGAAGCAAACATCTATGGAAATACATGGGAAAGATGTTAAGAAATCTCATGTCAATAAAAACAAAATGAAAAATCATAATTTGTTCACACTCTTCAGCCTGAGCACATACTTTGACCTATACTATCCATGCCTCTTTTCAGAAAAGTCAAAAATTTGAGTAAGACTACAGAATTAAGTGAGAAAGCTTGAAGAAAAATCTAGACAATTTCAAACACTTCTTGTGTTCTTCAAACAACTGTCTGGTTCACAGCAGCTTCCAAGTGGCAGTTTCAAGAGACACTCGGCTCGCTCTGCTGTTAAAAGCCCTCTGTTCCCCAGAATTCGCAACAGCACTTGGAGATCTTGGGTAAAAGTAGCATGTAAGCAAAGAGCTACTACTGGGTTCTGATTTCATACACTATAAAGGTCAGGTAATCAACTTTCCTGGTGAACAACTTTATTAAATGATACATATGAGGTCTTCAACTAGATACAATTCACCAGGTTGCCCATCCATTCTGAGATCTGGTGTCCTATAGTTAATTTTCATTATGATTTCCATCGAGTTCTAGTAGAGGAGAGGAACAGGAAGAATTTAGGAAGAAACATCATAAATATAACTCTGCCCATGCACTGCAGACTCTCCTCCATTACCAACTCTTTACTTCAGGTTTCCAGAATGGAATATTCACACAGAAGTGATATTTGACTAAGAGACGCAGACTTCTCAGACTACTGTATTTCATATCCTGTAAAAGGCAATAAAGCATCTTCAGTTGCTGCCAGGAAACAGTACTGTTACACATCTGCTATTGGGACAGCTTAATACAAGACTTCAAGGGAACAAGACCACACTTTCAAACTCTGTACTAGTATAAACCACACACAAAGGCCCAAATGAAAGCTGCACTGTTAAGAAACCATTTAAGACCACACTTTTCATTACCACTGCATGCAGCATGCTGAAAAGTACTTGAAGACCTTCAAAATCTGTCCTCTTTTGTCACAAAAGTTATAAATCTAGAGAACCTCAAATCAATGTTCTTTCACAGGACCTACCAGCACTGATGGGGTAAAAATCTTCTTACCCTACGTTGTTCTCATATTCTTTCCCTTTTGTAACTTGTAAGCTTTACATTATGCTGTTGGCTGCTGACAGGAACAGAACAAGGATTTAAGTTCAGAAAAATGCAGCTATCTTGTTGGATTACATCACATACAGCTTGCTAAAAATATATAATCCCTGAACTGTGAAAGCTTCATTCATTTATATTGGTTTTGACTGGCTGAATCATGTTGCTGTCCCCTGAATACAGCTGTAATTGGTACTGGCTGCAGCGATACCTGCTTGCAAGGGCAGAGATGCTAACATCAAGCTCTGGTTCATTAATGAACACAGTAGGCAGGCTCCTAACACTGCCTGCCACAGCTTTTGATAGATCTTCAATGACAGCAAGCACAGGGAGCACAGAGGAGATCAGAAAAAACTGGAGGGGATGTAACCTGTTCCCCTTCTCCAGTCTAATAATTTGCTGTTTAAAAGATACAGTTTGTGAAAGAGTCTCACAGCCAAGTCTCAGCTTTTTAGCATCAACTTGAACAAAGGAAGCTTCACCACAATATTTGACCCATAAGGGCAGCAGTGTAAGAACACACCAGAAGTGCCAGAAGCTGTCAAATCAACCCCCTCTAGAAGTGTGTGCTGGCCTCAGCCTCTGAGGTCAGCCTCCGAGGTCAGCTCCTTCTTGATTCTGATCAAGGTCCTTGCTGAAAATTATGCTGGTTCTTTACTACTGCTTTAACGGAAGAGAAGTTTAGTTGCCTGAACTCCAGGATCAGCTCATCCAAGTGCAGCATGGTAGGAGCTTCAAGATACACTCCCTTCAAGAACAGTTACCAGCTACAGCCAATTATAAATTCATTTTGAATGCTCATAAAAACTAGACTGTTTAAAAAACTGTATTTTAAGAAGTCAACATTCTGCTCATAAACCCCTACCTTCCAGCCAGAAAAACTCACAGGAGAGCTGTCGGTTGCAAATAAAAAGCATAACCAACACAACAAGCATGACAAGTGGTTAAAAGTGCCAATTTTAGATCTCTTTAAAAGCCCACCCTTGGAATTACAAGAATAATTCTCCTTACTCTCTTCCTTTTAATTAAGAGGGTGGGGGGAAGTTACCAGAAAGAAACTTTAGACCTGAAGTCCTGATGCCACAGAAGTCAACATCAAAGCCCTCCAGCTCAGAGAGGAACAGTTCACTCCTCCAGGTTTCAACAGCCTTTCAGGGTCCACTTACAGGAAAGGAAGATACATATGAGAAAAAGACTTGTACAAGTGACAGATAATCTGGGTAATGAATGGTTGTGAGCTTGTTAAAAGAAAGAGCACAACAATTATACCATTTAGTCAAGAAGTTTATAGCAGTTATGGATTTGGGGAGACTGAAATACCAGTTTCTGAAGACTCAACTTCCTGCACTTTAGAAATTCCACTTCTGTCACAAAGTGCCAGACTCGTAGCAGGACGCCCAGAGCCAGCATGTACCCAGTGGGGAGCAGCCTTTTGGCCACAGCACCCACACACCACTCCCAGTTTGCGCTTTTGCATGATTTCACTCCCGTGAACTGGCAGCTGTGTTTTTCTGCAGCTCAAGCAAAGGTTCCAGCTTTAAGCTATACTCGGTCACATTTTCTCAGTGAGGAACATGCAAGATAGTTCCCCTCTGCTCCTCTTGTAGGCAGCTTTTCAGCCTTTTCTAATTTGAAGTCATGAAGCTGGAGTAAGCCTCCAACTAGGCAAGTAAGCCAAAGTAGGTTTGACTTTGTTAGCTATCTTTCATTAATTCCCTAGAAGTAGGTTACACCAACAACACAGATCCACCACCGAAAACCTCTTGGCCGAATGTTTGAAGTTTGCTCTTTGGCATGACAAGACTCATGTTCTAAGGCTCTAGACAGAGGATGATGGAGCAAGGATGCAGTTTGGATCTCCCATACGCTCGAGTTACTCAGCTTGCAGGATTTCATCCATACCACAACACACCACAAATCAATCTCCTCCTCCCTCTCACAACACACCCACATACCCATTCACTGCCAATTGTTTCATCCAGCTTATCTTAAACTAGACAGGAGTTTCTCCTCCTAGAACTATCTGCAGCTTTTCTTGGAAGAGCAGCAGTACTACTACACACACATAGAACAGCAATACTACTGCAAGATCTGTCTCAAAATATAAATGAAGCTTTCCTTAAATAAACATTCCCTATTTGGATTCTTGTGGCTCTTTATGATCTTTTAAGTAATAGAGCAAAACACGCATTAATCTGAAAGGTTAACAGTTGCTGGAGGCTGCAAGAAGTCACGGGTAAGCCTTAAAAGTCACTTCTTTATCTGAAGCTGAGGGTTTGCTTTGTCTTCAAGCAAGCTTCAGATACAACTGAGGGAAAAAGTTCTATTATTGTTTATTTGCAGAATAAAACACAAAACCATGGTAGTTTTCTTCACAATATTTGTCTTGTAAGGTAATGACTCACCTGGCATATTGAAAACATTTTTAGAAAGTTTATATTATAATTATAAAGAAACAATAGCTGTGTTGAAGAGACAATCATCAGACCATTAAGATGAGCGGGCTGCATATAGGACTTTGTTTATGTGGATCATTAGACTACAGTTCATCCAAAATTTCCTCCTCACAAAAGAAAAAAAAAAAAGGAAACGTGTCTGAAATTGCATCAGTCATCTGGACTGCAGAGAAAAAAAAAATAAAAAAATCATTCATTTACTTTTAGGTTTAGTTGTTACAATTTCAAAGTAGGTTCTTCCGAGATGAATGCCACCAACTACCATCATGATGTCGATTTTGGGTTGCAACTTTTCTTTCCAGTAGCACCCTGGGTTGCCACCTGTGCCTCATTAACCTCAAAAGCCGATGTATATTTATTTGTAAAGGACAACAGTCTTGAACCTTATGTCACCAAAAGTGTTTTGCTACTGTATAGTCCTTTTTTCTTTTTTCCCCCGATGGGAATGTTAATGCTTCTCCATCCTGATCATCAGCGTGCAATAACTAGAATTAGAAAGGGGAGGAATAGCTGATACACGTTATGAAATGTCCCTTGAGGTCCTGGTGGATAGCAAGCTGGCCACGAGCCAGCAATACGCAAAGACAAGACAACAGCACCCTGGGCTGCATGAACACAAGCAGAGCCAGTAAGCAGATTGAGAAAAGGGATTACCTTCCTCTACTCTGAACTCTTTGGACCACATTTAGACACCATCTAGTTTTGAGCTCCAGCAACACACAAAAGACACCAAAAAAAGGAGAGAGTTAAGCAGAGGCCACCAAGGTGACGGGAGAGAGGCTGGGGGAGATGGGCTTGTTCAGCCTGGGGCAGAGACAGCTTTGGGGGGACCTAACAGCATCTCCAGTGCCTAAGGGGAGGTCAGCGAGAAGACTTAAATGGACTCTTCACAGCAGTGCAGGGCAAGAAGGTGAAAAACAACGGGCATAAACTGAAACAGGAGAGGTTCAGCCTGGATATAAGGTGAAATTTTTTCCCCCATGAGGACAGTCAGGCAGTGCTACAGGGAGCCCAGAGAGGCTGTGTAGTCTCCATCCTTGGAGGTTTCAAGCCCCAGCTGAATGAAGCCCTCAGCAGCCTGACCTCAGAGCTGACCATGCTGTGGGCAGGTGGGTGGGCTGAAGACCCTCTGAGGTCCCTTCCAGGCTTTGATTCTCTGCTTCCCCCACAGTCACTCTTCTGGGGAGATCTCAGATATTCTGAGTGACACCCAAGTACTCTATACAACTGACAGGTGCCCAAGTCCTTGCTATTTTATTAGTTTAAGAGCTACCAACTTCTCACTAAAATTCTGCAGTGTTTCCCATGAAACAAGCTCAGCTTGAGGATAGAACTAAGTTATTCCCTCTGCCTCATCTCTTCCCACTGCTCCCACCCAAAAGCCTCCTCCATTCAATTTGACCATAAACAATTCATTTTAAGGGACCTACAATTCAAAAGTAAGAGTTGACAAGAGTCCTGCCAGTATAACACACACAAAACCCAAATACAAATAAACCCCCATTGACTCTGGGACCCCAGTTTGGTCAAGATATACTAATTCTCAGCAAGTACTGTTTATCAGGCTATCCCATGGAATAGACACATACTTACTTGCACCTTCCCACTTGCATTCACATGCAAAGGTGGAATAGAGTTCACATAAAATGTATTTCAAAACCCAGTAAAAACAGAGGATCTTTGACCATCTCAATTGCAGCAGTCATTTATAGCTCCTTGAATGTTATAGCAAGAACAGTGCTTAGACCTCTCCAACTCAGAACATGTCCTGGGAAATGGCTCCATTGTTAAAAAGGCTCTCAGGAACAGGTTGCCTCAAACTCCAGTACCATGGAGTTCAAAAACACTTTGTGTTGGCTCAGAAGTGGCTTTGCCTGACACCAACAGGTGCAGCCACTGGCAGGACCCACCTCAAAGCTCAATGGCAGAAGCCTGTTCTGTGTGAGCTCAGCTTCCCATCTCAGTACAGGAGGGTATTTTCATTTCCATGTGCTCAAGGCAAGGCTGTAGTCAGCTTCAAGCATTCTTTAGAAAAAAGTCTTGGAACAAAATGTCACACTTGATTGATGAAGCTAATAAGCAAGACTTGACTTCAGTCACACTGTCACAGGTGATAAGATTTTTTTCCTCTCCTAATCTCCACCACACATTGACATTTCATGTTTCTGTATTTCACTAGGAGAGTGAGGGGAAGGCTCAACATGAAGTCAAAATTCACTGAATTTTAGTCCTGTCTAAAAGAGCCTGTGAGCATGAGCATACACAACACAATTAAGTAATACAAATAAAGAGCCCCGAGTAAAAGCTTAAAATCACAGCAGGGTTGGGGGGAGGAGCACAAACATACCCTCCCCCCAGACCGCAGAACATTGAAAGTCTCTAATTGTGTAGCCTGAACTTCGCACTTCTGTCCATTACTGCCGCTTTAAAGTGGCAAATAATCTGACAGATGTAAGCCAGAAACAAGAAATCATCAAAAGGGTCTTACAATGCCTGTAACAGGCAGTCATGTAGGACCGCATTTGGATTCAAGAAAACTTACTTGCCAAATCTCACATGGCAAATTACCTCTAACACCATCCAGTTAACTCTACACACTGCAATTCCTCAGCTGATTTTTGCCCAGCGACAGCCCACAGTTTGCTGCAGATAACGTCAAGCCAAACTCGGTGTTGTAGAAGCATCTCCACAGTTCATTGTTGATCTCTGCCTCTAGGACAAAAGGGCTATTGTTCTGCACCCAACTTTTTAAAGCAAACTAAATCCCAAAAATTCAACAAAGGAGACATACATGCAGACAGACACATTTTGTATGCAGAACTGTGGTAACAATCTATTTTTACCAATTTCTATTAGCTTTGCTCTATTACAATGTTGAAAGATGTTCAGGAAAAAAAGTTATGAAGTCACTTCAGGTCACCAGTGAAGACTTCACTGGGTACATACTGTTTCTAATACTAAATATGAGGTTAAAAAGCAGAAAGGAAGTTTTCTATACCCCAGAGTGCTGTAAACTTCTAGAAGTTTAATCAGATGCTTCAGCAAGAATTTAAATACCCAAGAGTTGTCTCTGTCTATAATGTTTCCATCCTTAACAAGCTTACTTTACTTATTGAGAAAAATGTGTTTTAGCCAGAAGAGGCTTGAGTAGATGAAGTCTCATGCTTGCAAACAGCCTTCAGCCCACAGCAACTTTGTTTCCCCTTCATGCGTTATTTGAAAGGCATAATTTTTAGCCACTTCTCATGAACTTTCACTTGACCCCTGACGAGTACACCCAGGAGAACAGCAGTATCATCTCGGTGGCTCATGTGCGCCCGTATGGTTTGCAGTGCAATGTTTCTGGCCTACTTGCTGTTTCCAGACACACCATACAACAGCTTGCACTGCGAGGAAGTCTGTTCTAAATAAAACACCACACCTTGTAGCAACATTCCTTGAAGTTTAGAACAAATCCTATGAGACTGGATGCATAAAATCCAGAGAGGCTGGCTGGTTAGCCCCCAGACCAATTACTGCAGAAGCTCTGTAACAAAAAACCAAAATGACCATTTCCAAAAGTGAATGACTGATGCTCTTTTCCTTCCCTTCTTGGTTTCTACCTCATTGCCTAGATGAGAGGAGGGTACAAGGTAAAAGGCAAATATAAAGCATTCACTATTCATCTGCTACTTAAATTAACTGAAGTCTAGATTTTCTTTAGAGCCCTACCAATTCCCGAGACACAGTAGTTTATGGAGAAGAAACATCACCCTGATGGTGTGTCACACGCAGATCTGCAGTGTCAACAGAATTATACCAGAGATGCTTGCTCTGTCCTTCCCCCCACCCCCCCAAAAAAAAAAAAAAAAAAAAAAAAAAAA
>Ga0065711_1007631_pt1 | contig 16343 bp, 11 predicted proteins | sample Hoacrofraction12_FD_59098 | JGI IMG/M metagenome (GOLD analysis project Ga0065711, IMG submission 59098) | Hoatzin crop microbial communities from Cojedes, Venezuela - Epithelial fraction 12 v2 (version 2) | ecosystem: Host-associated > Birds > Digestive system > Esophagus > Crop | place...
TTTTTTGTCCTGAAGGCAGGATCTGTTCTTGAAGAGGAGCCTGAGAAGTGACCTTTTGAGAATGGGGTACAGATCCCGAGAAGGCCAGGCAAAAAGAGTGAAATGAGGAGTAAGGAATTTAAATAAAAATGCTGAGAAAAATAATGGCCACAGGTAGATAGACACTGTAATAAGAGGGAGGAGGGGGGAAAGAAAATGGGAAATGTTTCAGGAGTATCAGGATTTTCTATAGCTATGAATAAATGAGCTGAAGAAGAAGGAAGGAAGAAAGATTGATTTTGTACCTTAGAGAGGTTGACCTTTGAGGAAGGTTTTATTAAAATCCAATATATTTTTTCCCTCGAGTTCACCTTTGTGCTGGGATTCTGCCAGTTTAATGTCAGTTCCGCAGTACCTGCTAATAGATAAAATTATGAGGCTGGGACTGTCGTATCTGATAGCCATGTAACTTCTTAGTTAATCAGCTTCAAATGCTTTACTATGCTGATTCCAAACAATGATTCATAAACAGCTTTAAAGAGACAGAAAGCTGCTTTTATACTGTGCTCACCTCGAGTATTTTACGGGGATCAAAAATAAACACTGAAGGTGAAGGTCTGATCTTTTGCTCTTTCAGTTTATGATAGATGAAGGTAGCTTGAAAAGTTTCTGTAAGAACTTACTTAAGAATTTTGTCTACTTAGCATTTTCCAGGAAGATGAGTGAATCTTTTTCCTGAGAGAGAAAATCGAGGAAAACTGTTCAGTCTTTTTTCCTGAGAGATACTGAATGTGAAAAAAGGGATGCTAAATGGGAAAAAACTGAAATGAGGAAAAAAACTGTCATTCAGTTTGCTTAAACTGGAAGAGGGAGCAATGGAAGGCCATCTGTTTACCAAAAATGCCTGATAAACACAGAAATTCTGCTATTTTTTTACGTTCTGATTATCTTTCCTTAGGGATATAAAAGGTCTGAGAATTACCAGGCGGCTTCCTGTGAAATAGACGGAAACTCAACTTTATTTAGGCGAAGACCCAGCCAATACTACTTTTTCTTGCTAGCCATGATGTCCTCTAAGCCACTGCTCTGAATTTGCACCCTTTGGCCCTCCCAGCAATGTTTTTTTCCCTTGCTAAGGATCAGATGAACCGCCTACTGTTCTCTAGTCTGTCGAGAAAACAAGGTAGATGCGTCTTGAACGAGAAGGGGAGGATGTTTCCCACATTGTCCATTTACCATAAAGAAGCAATTGGAAGATGCCTGAATTTTTGCAATGAAATCCAGACCCAAATACGATTTTAACATCCCTAGAAGATCTCACCTGGTTCTTGACTAAGAATTAAAAGCAACCAAGAACAATACAGCTCAGCAAGAAACGATCCATATTTTCAGCCTGCAGGTGATAAGCAGTGTGTTTTTCTGGAGCGTGTGCCCGTTGACTGGGCTTCTTCTGCCTTTCTGCAATACTATTCCTATCAGTAACAGTGTTTTATGCAGAGCCCAGTACTTGCTCAGGACTTTGAGAGTTTGGTTAATGACTATTAGATGACATGCAGAATATCCCATTTAGGAAAGCCAGAGGTCTCAGGTATGGAGACTGGATCTGAGAGCATTAATTTGAGAAGCGCCAAGTTAACCTGCTGTGCTGTCAAGCTGTGACAATTTGAATGATGGTGACTTCACAGAAAAATGAGTTCAAATGTCAGTGTATTGGTGAATATAGTTTGAAAATAATTCTCTTGAGGGGAAGATAATTGAAAACTATCTTCATATTAATATGAAATATGAGGGTGCTTCTTTTCAGATTAACAGAAACCTGGTGTCTCTGTGCAGACATGAGGAGCTAGTTGAGTGGAAACATGCCAGCTTATGACAGCTGAAGGTTTGACCCTGAATCTTTAAGGGTATTATCCACGGGATAAAAAGCTAATGGAAATTTCTCTTTGAGTTTGCTGTGCTCCAGATCTGGCCATTATTCAAGTGTTATTAAAGTCCATTGAGTCATGGCGACAGGAATAATGGAGGGGAACGAAGATTCAAGCTGTGTGTTTGCTCCTGAGACACACAAAGTGGATTTTAACACAGTTTGTGCATCCTGTTTTTAATGCTGTTCATGTATACTGTTGATGTAAGGAGTAGTTCATGGAAGACCAAATATGTCACTGGCATTGAAATGATCATTCAGTTTAAATCGCTGATTCAAAGCATAGTAAATCACTCATTTCCTCTCCAACTTCTGATTCCTAAAGGTATAATTGCTCCAAAATAATATAACACGTGCCTTAAAAGATTAAGCAAAAGGTTAGATTAGCATCGCGTCTTTCCTGAGCTGATGGCAAAATGCTGTGTAAACCCGGAGCTGCACCTTGGAATCTCCCCGGACTGCGCTCCTGGGACTTGCCAGTAAAGCAGCAGCAGGGAGAGAACAGGGATTCTTCTAGTTCGTAGGTCACAGGTCTTTGCCATGTGATGGACAGACTGAGCAAGCCTCACGTACCTGCTTATATATAACCCACTTCATGATAGCAGAATGTTTGCTCTTGAATACACAAACCAGTAGGAGCAATTATCTCATACGCTATTATTAATGCGCAGGACTTCAGACAGCATCTGCACACAGCGGTGGATCTGTCTGGTCTCAAGAGCTGTCGTAACTAACAACTCCAGGAGAAAGGATAAAACGGCCATGTTGCACAATTGCATCGGGTTTGGCGACGGGAAGAAGAAATTTCTTCTTGATCCCACATGATGATTATCTTATACGCTGGAAAGTGAGCGCTCGGAATGACATATTTTTATTGTAGCTAATGTAACTCAGATTTGTAAAGAAGGTGGTTCTGCTATATGACTGTATTATCTAAATTGCTTTGTCGCCAACGCATAGAAAACTGAATATAAAATTGCCTGAACATAATTGAGTGCTGACTCACCCTCCGATTAGGGTAAATGGTGCAGCATGCCAGGGCGTCTTGGAGCTTTCTATAGTCTCACAATCCTATGTGAAATCTTCTGATTGATTTTTCTCCCCTCTAAGCAAACTTCTGCTTCACACTCCTATTTGAAGCTAGATGCTACAAATCCAGCTGCTGTCACAAGACATCTTCCCCCTGCTTCGTTATCTTGATCAATTTTCTGCTGAAACTCTCATCTTTCATCCTGGCTGGTGCAGTTGCCTCCCTTGTGATTATTCCAACTCCCGGCTCTCCATATTCATAACAACTCTCCGAACTCCAACTCTGACTGTCTAGTTTCTAAGGCTACATAGCTGTGAATGTTTTCTCACAAAATACTTCTCCATAAATTCTCACAATTTCATTTCAGTCAAATCCGAGGCTGCATCGTTTTACATACATGGCACTGCGCATAGCAGACTCTTTTAATGAAAGCACCTGCAAGCACGAGCAGGCAAACACAGCCCCCAGTATTTTAAATGGAAATCTTTTTTTTTTTCTTGAAAATGGCCTCATATCACAAAGCTGCATTTGGAGGTATAATGATCCTTAAAAACAGAACAATTTTTAGTTTTTGAAATGAAGTGGAAGAAGGGCAATTTTAAGAAGCAATGCCAGAGACCTGAGGTGAACTGAGCTGTGGATACTGGGCAGGGAGCTCAAATTTAGCTGACTGTGGCACAAAGACAAACCAGCACTTGTGCCTTTGGGTAATCTCTGTTCTGACTCTGTCACTCAGGTAGTGAAAAGAAGGAGTGGAAGAAGGGCCACAACCTAAATAATTGGGATAACAGCAATCATTAACCAGCAATCCCACCCACAAGGCTTTGCAGAAGGTGCCAGCCCTGAGCTGGGAGATCTGGGAGTGAAACCAGTCACAGAAGAGGCAGAACCCGGTCTAGTTTCCAACTAGCTGTGAACATCTCCTTTCTTGCTGACTGAAGTACAGCATTAGTAGCTGTTGAAAATCAGGTAGGGAAGAGGCTGAAATATGTTTCCTTTATACCTGGGACTGGTTTCATATCATGTAATAACTCAGAAGTGAAGAGTAACTTCGGCACGCCCATCAGGCTTAGGTTGTCCAGAAGCACTTATCGCTGCACCAACCTTGTACCTTACCAGGAATTTTGATGGCTATTATCTGGTGATAAATCATACCCACTGTGCCCCAAAGAGGATAAATCTCATTTATCTCCAACTACAGAGAGATAATAATGCAATTGTCCCTTCACACCAGGGGACTGGATGCCTGTTACCTAGAAGTTCTCCTCCAAGTTGGACCAACTTTTCTTCAAGGGCTTCCTTCAGCAGAATAAAGAGAGACTGAGCTGGAATACATTTCCAGAGACAAATGGACCCCCAAGTTAAAAGAATAACATTGGTTATAAAACCCACCCAATATAAATATGGTATGGAGAGGTGAGTGGGAAATCCAGAGCTGATCTAGAGCTGGGTCAGAATCTGGCCAGAATTAAGGATCTGATCTATTCTGGTCAATCTGCACAAACACTGTACCTTTGCAAAATACAGGCACTTTTAAAAAACATAATAAAAAATAAAAGGAATCTCCAAAGGTGGAGAAAGCAACACATTCTGAGAGAAAAAAAAAGACTGTCTGAACCCTTCAAAGATAGCAGTGAAATACATAAAATGATCCATGGCTTCCCCAGAGAGGTTGGGGCTGGTTGTCACTCCCAGCCCAGGCTGCATTTGACAGCTCTCTCGCTTCTATTACAAGAAACATGTTTTCAAAGGGGGAAAAAACAGATGGTCAAGCTCAATATTCCTACCCAGATAGCTCTTGCTATATGTTTGACACCAGCCTGTCCAAGTGACATCCAAATGGGGCCAGCGGAAGCGTGAACATCGCCAGTTCAGCTGAGTCGGGGGAGCGCCTGGATGACGAGGAAGAACATCCCCGGGAAGTCTCGAGGGAGGCGTGGGGCATTTGCAGCGTGGAGCGAGGTGTGCCGACGTCTGCCTCGCGGCAGTCGTGCGAATGACTCCAGCATTTAAACTCTTCATCTACAGTGACGGACGGGTCGCCCAGCTGCAGTTCACCATTAGGGTGCTGGGAGGAGCTGGGCAGAGCGGGGAGGCAGGGGACCCTCGGCTGAAAGCCGGAGCTCATTCTGCAGGGAGGATAAGCCCTCGGATGGAAATTCTTCAAAAGGATGTGACCAGGCAGACTGTCACCGTGGGGGTCTCGGAGCAGGCAATCAGTCCCCCCTTTAATAAACAGCAGAAGATACGAGATAGTCAGAGAAGAGTGTGCTTCTTAAATGATCTGGAGAAACAAGGCTGAAAGACTTCTCGCTGCCCATCCACGAAGCGACGGAGGGTTTCGAAGAAGCAGTAGTGCCCATGTAATCAAACAGGAGCAACTCTGCTGCTCCTGCCCCGAGGCTTGTGCTCTAAACTACAACTAGTGAGCGTAAAGGCACTGACAAAAAAAGCTGCCACAGAATCCCTTTTCTAAGGCCTTTGATTTTACTGGAACATCCACGGCAGTAAAATTCACATAGCCAACAGGAAAGCCGTGTCCTGGCCTGACCCTGCCACAAAAAACAGCAAAACAAAGGGGCAGGGATTTGGGGTCACATCTGGGGAGGATCCATGATTCAGCGTGTCAGTTTACTAAATCTCCTTTAATTTGTCATGTAATGAGGGAGCGGGGCAAATACCTACAGCTCCAGGCTGCTGCTTCATTGCAAAAAGGTATGGCCCAGACAGTGACGAGCATCTAAAGAATAAATGACTCTCAATTAGGACAGTAGGTCAGAAAGAGCAAGATGATTCATATCCAGGACATACTCCAAACCTCCACAATAACACTCAGCAATTCTGTAGAGCTTTGTGTCTTCAAAGTGCCTGCAAACACCCTGTCCTTTCCACGGCGCTGGCAGGTAACAGGCAGTGGGGCTTGAAATGTGTGCTCGAGAGCTGCTAATTCTTGGAGCAGCTGAGCTAAGCTGTGGAGAAACGGCTTCCACCGTCCCTTCGGCAATAGGAAGGAGTGAGACAGCTCTGTCCTGGTCACAGCATGCCACTCTTGGTCTAGGAATCAGGGGACATGGAGATTCATACCCCCAAATTAATAAATAAGGTACCCAGAATTAATCGCCTCTTTTAGAGAGCTGGCTGTACGTATGCAGCTTTCCCAGGAGTAAGCAACAGGTCGTGACAGCTGGGGTTTAGGAATGCTTGGCTCCTAGGTTAGCAGCCTGACAATGCCTCCGCTCAGCTGTGCGAATCGTATTTTACTTGCTTGACTGTGAGTTGCTGGGCACTGGGATGTAATTTTCCATGCTTGCAGCTGGCACCAGGTTTTACCTTGACTTGTGTTTGACCGTGCAAGCTCTGTCAACATTGTTTCAACTCTTAGAAAATAATAATTAAGAGGCCTGGATGATAGGTGTGTGTATTAGTACCTAAGAATTCAATGGCCAGCTCTAACCTAGCCACCACAGTTCACAACAAAATGTCTTTGCCAGATTTGCCTGAAGACTGAGTATCAGAAAAACCCAGGGATGCCAGACTTACGCTGGGTTGACTTTGATCTCTCTTTAAGACAAATCTTTTAAAGTTTAGATCAAGGAATCTTTTAATGAAACAAAGAAATCGTGCTGCTTGTATCAGTTGCAGATATAAATAAATCAGCTGGAAATAAACAGGAGCAAGGCAAATGTAAAGGAGACAGCCGCGCTCGGCAATGTCAGTCCAAAGTGACTGTCTGATGGATGATAATATGGCTGGCTCGGAAAAAAAGTCAGAGTTTAAAAGTCTTGCTGCCAGCCATCTGGCAAATCTTCCAAAATATATTGCAGTAAAACTTCACTGAATTGCTACCTTTTTTTGCATCTCCTGCTGTCGAGACAGTCTATTTACTTTCTAAGTGCAGTGAGGATTTTGAAATCTCTGCTAGAACTCTCTCCTTAGGGTCTCGTTATCGCCCTCCCCGTAGCCAATTCTTTGTTCCTTCCCTCCACCAGTCTGCCATACACGCATTATCTTCCCAAAGTAAAGACGCTCTTGTACATTTAGGGGGTCACTGAGGTACTGAGCACATCTAGCTGTGCTCGGGCGGCCGCAGACCCGCCGGCTGTTCGCAGGGCGCGGGTGCCGAGCCCTGGTGCTGCAGGGGAGAGGCAGAAGCTGGTAGCAGCGGGATTTAGAGCACACCCAGCCTCTTGCTCCAGAAGCATCATTGCTTCGTGCTTGGAACTGAAGGGCAACCTTTCACACTTCTGAACAGCATAGGGCTTATTTTCATAAATGAGAGGTTTGGACTCTGTACCCCAGAAGGCAACAGCACATATTGCCACCAGCCACTTCCTAATAATCTGCAGCAACACAGAGTGACAAAAAATTACGGTCACTAAAAAGAAAATCCTTTTCCGTTCCATGAAAATGAAAAATCTGTTTACAGAACAGGCCGCCCTGCCGAACTTCAACAGATTTTTTTTCCTTGTTCCATCAGCTCCTCGCACCTGGTCCGTAATCAGCCGTAGGCGAGTCCCCGACCCTGCTGAACCGCGATGAAGCACGATGGCTTTGTGGCCGTAGGACTGGGAGTACCAGCACGCAGATAACCCTCCGACACGCCGTCGGAGAGGCAGCTGGAGATCCTGTCTGGTGACCAGACACTCCCGGGTTGTAACACGGACTCAGTAAAAGCTATTTTCAGCTTAAATGATCTTTGATACTGAAACTAGAGTTACCCTGGGTGGCGAGTGGAGGGGATCATCTGCTCTGAGAAATGAACCAAGGGAGAAGGGAGAGGGAGAAAAGTAGGAAGATAACAAAGGAGAGGGAGGGGAATTCAACTGAAAATGTACACTGATGGAAAAAGGAACACAGGAAAACATACGTTGCTGCATCTCCCCATCACTACTGATCCCTGTCCCCCCTCAAGTGCCAGCCATGCTCGTCATTTGTAATTCTCAGCCTTCTTAGATAGATGGGGCTAAGCAACAAAAGCTGTCTCTTAACAGCCCTCAAGCTTGCCTCGCCTTTGTTACAGCTAGTTTTAGTAATTTTTAGTCAAATTGGTTTGGTTGTTAATATGGGCTTGATTTTAATTTCACCATGTACAGCGGTAACTTGTTAACAAGCTGCTCTGGGAGATCTTTATAGGACAGTGAAAAGCAGGGAAGGGAAATAATTACAGCATTTCCACCTACGGTAGTCTGCTTCAGGGCAGGTATAAATAGATCCATAAGTGTTTGTTCACTTAAAAGAGAGTTCAGCCTAACTGCTTTTTCAATTGCCAGCAGCAGAATTGACGGTTTGGTTTTTTCCTCAAAAATGAGGGCAGAGATCATCTACTAAATATCACCCTCCCTTCCTCTAGGCTGCAAGTAGCATTTTAAAAGTTTCAGAATTTTTACCAAAACCAGATGTCGGGCGTATAAAAGTACGGGCATTTTTCAAAGCCATTATATTTGTTTGGGAAAGGAGGGCTAATTAGATCAGAAGATTCAATTCAGCTTCAGAACTGAGGAAATTAGTGAAAATAATAATAATGATTCACATTACATTCACTTGGTGCATCCAAAAAGCTCTGGGCTGATTCATGCAAAGAGTAACTGCCTTTGAAGTCCCACCACAAGGAGAAGGCACCTGCTCAAGCGTCTGAAAATGCCCCATTTCTGGTCCGTAGGGAGCTGAAGAGCAGAGCGGGCACAACGCAGCACCCAGCTGGGGTGGGACTGGGGTCCCAGCGGGTCGGCGGGGATCAACCTGCTCGCAGCAGGTCCCTTGCTTCCAGCTCGAGCAACCCAGGGATAACCTGCCTGACTCGGAGGAGGCTGGGAAGCCTCTCCTCGGGGCCCAGCGCACCTTGGGGTGGGAGGAAGAGGAGCCCAGCGTGGGTGACCCACCCGGGGTGCCCTGGAGCAGCACTCCCACAGCTCCATCTACCATCCCACGGCTCCGGAGCCCAAAGCCCTGCCGACATCCACCGCTCCCTGCACGAAATTCTTTAGATAAACTTCTTCACTGCGGGCTCGCAGAAATGCAACAGGCATCATTTAGGTAGTCTCCTCGGTAGCTCTGCTGATGGGCCGGTTCTAAGGGCATCGCGAGGGTTTTCTGTGCTCTGCCTCTGGCCTCACGTGTTAAAGCCTCACCTCGGTGCTGGGTAACAGCCCCTCAGCGCCCAAAGCACGCACCCTGCCACTGCCTATGGCTCAGGCTACAGGTACTATACTTAACTGAACGATAGCTAATAGACAAAAGACATTTTAAGTGGTTTGTGGCGTCTGCTGAGCACCAGCTGCCCTTTTTGTGCTGTACTCCATCTTCAGTCCTGCTGCTCAGGTCTCCTGGGTCCTATTCAGCTGCAAAAGCCCGAAGCTACAGTGAGAGGAACAAACTAATCTGATAGGGAAATAAAACAATCGATGGCTCAGAAAAGCAAAAGGGACAGATACTTGAAAAGGAAGAAAGCCGAACAGATTCAAATCTTAATTGTGTGTCCTACCACGGGACTGCCGTAGAAGCAGTGATTTCCTCCACGTTCTTCTGCTCATGCCTCAAGCCAGCCAGCTTCCCAGGTGCCAAGACTCGAACCTGTGATTCCAGGGAGCATTAATAACCTTCAGATCTGAATTAAACCACTCTTCTACATGCCTGGGGATGTGATTCAGACCTGTGGTCTCGTGGCGTGCGGCAGCCTTGGCTGCTGCAGGCTGTGCTGAAGCATCTGGAGGTGCACATTTGTGGGTCCCAGCCCAAAGCACTGGGACACAAGCTGCATGCAGCCGAAGGAGGTGAGGTCTGCTGGCATCTGCAGACAGCCCGAGGGAGGGAAGGAGCTGCTCCCAGGTTTCCCATGGGGACCTGACTCCAAAATCAAGTGTTTTGAAGGCAACAGCAGCACAATTCCCGGACAGCACAGGGATCTGTGCATGGCTCTGGAAGAGGTGGCCAGGGGTCTGAGCCCACTTACCCGAACACCTGCTCTCCCCCTGGAAGGGCAGTGGGTAGAGTCAGCTGCTGCTCTTCTGGGGAAAGAGGACCCGGGGACTGGTTCAGACACCCCCGTGACCAGGGGGTCACTCGTGGGGCTGGCAGGGACCCCCTCCGCCTCCCGGCTGGGCGCTGCCGCGGGGCTCGGGGCCGTCACCCCCCGAGTCCCTCCTCTCTCCCCAAGGCAGCAAACGAGGCCAGCGGACATCTGAAGTACGGAGATTGACTTTACTCAAGGACCCCTATTCAAAGCTGCAGCTATTGACAGATATTTTTTCTATTCCTGCGCTCAGTGGGAGGAAGCTGATAGTATTTATTAAGCTGATCTCAGGCACCAAAGCTCGATCCTAACTCCAGATACACAGGCAATCATCAGAGCCTGTTGTGTCTGCATGAATATACTAATCCTGACTGCTTTCTGAATACATAAAGCAATGTATAGGAACATTCATCTATGACAGAGTCTTCTAGACGGCTGCAAAGGACAAGACATTATTTTAATATGGAGAACTCTATGGCAAGCTATTTTAGTACCTTAGGATCATTAACATTTTTGAATGTCTGAGAAGCTGCTAACATTTATAAGACTTTACAACCAAGATCCATTCTCCCAAATGGAGAAAGAGCTCGTATTTTTCACATACACTTTAGATATTGATAATTTTCTCATTTTCTGATATGACAGGGCTTGGGGATTTTTTTTCCCCACTGAGACAAGATGACTGACAGGAGGAGATGAGAATTTCTCATAAAGAGGAGCAGTGTATTTTTACACAGCCGAGGCTGGAAGAAAGCAATAATTGTCCTAACACGGAGGCACCGTTCTCCGGAATGGCTGATGATTTATTTCAAGAGACACTGCTGACAGAAGCGCCAGGCATGTCTTCCCAAGCCAAGATGCCAGCCGAGATCGGTTTGGACAACCCCTCGCCCCCCTGCCCGTCTGCTGTGCGGCCGTCTGGTCTGGGGTGGGTGCGCTGCCAGCCTGGGACACCCCATCCCCATGGATGTGGATCAGGGGAGCTTCACCGGCACCTGTGCCACGGCGAGTCCGACTGGGTGTCACAGAGCTGGCACTCGGCACACGCCGAGTTCAGTTTTAGGGTCATTCTCAGCAGCTGCTGGGGCACTCGGAGGCTCCATGGAGCTTCAGGCAGAAGTTAGAACTGCCTCTGCTGAACCCCTTCAGGCTCTGCTTTAGATAAAAACCCAAACAAACCCCAAAATGGCGAAGCTGCCTGCAATGCTTGGGCCAGCGCAGAGGCTGGCAGCAGCCCTGCGTGGGGACGCCTGTCCTTAAGGGTCACCACCATTTCTGTTCCCCTGCAGCAGCTGGGCAGCTTTGCTTTCTGCACGGCTCTGCCAGAACCTTTGGCTTTTCCCAGGGCTTGGCCAGGCCTTGCAGAGGCTGTAGCTGTTTCCCTGGTGCACACAAGCTAGAATTTACCCCCCCTACACCTGCTTTCCTCCCAGCCTCCTCTTCCAGCTGTTCTCTGTCTCCTCTCCCTATCTGCATCTCATGTTCTTCTAATAGCAATTTTATCTATGCCAAGTCCCATCCTACTCATCTCTCGTTAAACCCCAGACCTTTCGCAGAGCTTTTCTGCATTGATCTCCCAGCCAGCTTTTGTCTCTTTGACATCTAGGTTCTCTTCATTTGTACTTTTCTGTCTGGATCTGGGTATAATTCTGCATCTATTGATGTTACTGGATCCAGGCCCTTATATTTTATTAAACTTCTTGGGGTAAGGATCATAGCTTTGCAGATCTGATGGTGGGATGACTGCTCCCTGTACCAGCAGCACCCAGGGTGTCACAAAAGCCTCAAGAAGCTGATGTGTATTAATCACAAACACTAGGAATCTTATCCTGTGCTAGATACTGGCCCGAGAGAGATGTTATCCCTGGAAGATACCAGCTCCAAAGAGACATTTTCCATGGCAGCCCTGCCCAGGAATAGATCCTGACTTCATCTAAAAGAGGAGCAGGAGATGGTTGTACAGGGTTGTGCCACTCGCTGGAGGACGGCACGGCCAGAGCGAATGGGGCAGGGGTGGCCTCTGCCATAGCTGTGGTGTATCTGCCTTCTCCTGCTCATTTTCTGATAGCACCTTTGCTCTCCTGCAACCTCAGATCAGCATCTTGATAGAGAGCTGCAGATATGAGCAGCCCCTGCTCACAGCGAGCACTCCCAGAGCACGAGGGTCTGGGAACGCGTGCTCTGAGCAGATCTCTTATTTGGAAAAGTAGATGGTATGGACTATTTATAAACCTGAGCTCAGAGCAAGGCAAGGCCAGCTGGAAAATATGCCACCGTGGGTGAGTGAAGGTGCTTAGTTAGGAGCAGAGCACTGGAGGTTTTCAGCCCTGAATTACAGGGCAGCAGTGAGCAAGTGGCTTTACTTTTACTTTTTCCCCTCCTGCTGATTTAGTTTGGAAGCATTTCAGAGGGCACTTTCTCCTGTTATATGGTGATAAAACCCTGGGCTCGATAACTGAGATCTGCTGTCTGGCATCAGAGCAATACAAATAACAATAAAAGAAACAAAATAGTGGTGAGTCAGGCTGGTTTTGACTTGGAAAAACATCAGTTATCCTTATTACTCACCAGCTCTGTCATCTCCTCTGGGGGACTCTGCCGGCCACCAGCGAGTCTGCAGCCTGAGAGAGGCTGCGTTTAGCTCAAGCCCTCCTAGAAATGGTTCTCCCTGGGGTTTCGGTGGTCAGCGATTGCATACCCACATGGTTAGGACTGTGAGTGCGAGCAGCCTTTGTGCAGAGCAAGAAGCGTTTTGCAGCTGAGCCCAGTGGGACCACGGGGCCGTAGACCTGACGTGGCATGGAGGGGCCACAGCCCAAGGTGGAGTGGGCAGTCCTGGGGGCCTGCGTCTTCATCTGGCTGCAAAAAGCAGGGGAAGGAGCTGGGAGGGGAACCACCCCTACCCCCAGATGCTGGCTGCGGTCGCCCATGGGCTCGTGAGCGAAGTGCAAGCCGCAGCTCTGTCACGTCCCGCAGAGCATCGTCACAGCAGCCCAGCGCGTCCGAAACACGCACAAGGGGCCAAGTCCAGCAGGAGGTTGATTTTTGCTATTGAGATTTGTATTTATTAATTTCTAGCACATTTCGCTTTCTTTTGGCACCATTTTTCTCTGCAAGTGAAAAATTTACCCTGAATCACAGCATGTTATTTCCACTTGTCAAGATAAAGGTTAATGAAATACCAGTAACTGCATCACAAATCTAGCTCTGTATCTATCAGAGATTTTATATGGCATGTTATACTGCACAGCCTATGCCTAGAAAAGGCTGTGATTAAAAAAAACCAAAACTGTCAGAGGTCAAGAAATTCACAGTTAGAGCAGCTGAGCCTCTGCCCTTCCTTCCTCACCTCTCGCCTGCAGGACGAGGAAAGAGCCCTCCCGCAATGGGCACAAACGAGTGTGGGTCGAGATTTAATCCAGCACACGAGATCCTGCAGCACTGCTGTATTTAAGCAGCGTTTTCCTTTGCAAACGTTGTCTGCCTCTGGGTAACGGTTAGTTAGATATTTGTACACTAGGTAAATAATATATAAGTTACATATATCATAGAATCATAGAATGTCTGGAGCTGGAAGGGACCCATAAGGATCATTGAGTCCTATAAATACCTGTAGGATTCAGAAGCAGCATAATGCTGTATTTGACATATAGCTGTCTTCAAAGAGATTTGCACCAGAGGTGCAAAGAGAATTTTACATACTTGCTGCAAAGAGTTTCTCATGCCCCGAATGTGGAGCCGGGGCTGGCAGAAGGACCCACCACGAGCTGCTCTGTGCCCCGGGACGCGGGAGTTGAGATGAGTTCTATCGTGACAAAGTCCCCTTCGGGATCTGCAGGTGCAAGATCAGATCCCGAATTCACTACTTGGAAGTAGAGAAGATGCGCCCGTCCAGCAGCGGCTGGAGCGTGAGCTCTCGGGAAGGAAGGGAGGAGCTGCTTTGTTTTCTTCCTAGGGAAGGCCGGGATGAGCGTCAGAAACTGCCGTTTGGGATGAGTCAGGAGAGTGGCATGGGGCGGTTTGCATTAATACCGGCTTGGACACATGCCAAAGAGGGTTTCCAAAATTCACAGGCACTTACTTCTTGTCATAGGGTTAAAAAAAAATCCTATAGCCTGTTCTTCCACTCCATGCAATCAAAAGCCTGCAGAGATTATTCTGAGAATGTTGGTTTCTTCTGCAAATATGTTTTTAAAATCTTGAATACAGATGACTAAGTTTAAAAAAAAAAAAAAAAAAGCAGCCATCCAAAACTTCTAACAGAGCAAACCCTCTCACAGAGAATCTTTTCCCTCCTCCGAGGTGGATTAAAAAGCATTGTTGTGAAATCCCAGTGCAGATTTTATTATGCGCTGAATCAAAACGCTTTGGAGTTTTTGGACTTCAGATCTGAAGTTCATCTTTTCAGCCCATATGCTCCATATAAAAGTGAGATAAAGAAAGGGATGTACTTTTTCTTCCTTTTGATATGCAAAGATTTAGATGAAATACTTACTTTCCACTTTGCTTTTTCAGTAGAAATTCACTAGAGATCCTATGGAACATGAAATACCGTGTGAAGCCTGAGGAGCTCCCGAGGTGATGGACGGCATCAAGAGCCAAAAGAGTACGTACAAAGCGTCTGAAGAAAGAGATCCTTAATCACTCTGTGAAGCCTGTTGATTTGTTGCCATCTACTTAACTTGAAGCTTGCGTTGTCATCTAACTTTGAAATTTAATGCATGATTTGGAGAAAGGAAATCTCTGTTAAAACAAATCAGTCCTGTCCCTTCAGCTGAAATGAGCAACAACACGCTTCGTCGGATATTCTCAGCAAGTCCCTCAGTAAAACAGTAGCACCAGATGAGATCTGATTTTCCTAATATTTGCCCACTACAATGCAAAAAGGAAAATACTTAAGATACTTTATGTATTCCTGAAGAATAGTAAAAAAAATGGTGCAAGCTCCCTCCCCAGGTTATTTGCTCGACCCATTTCGTTTACAAGTATTTTACTGTTGAAATTGAACATCAATACTATTTTTATTTTTAAAAAAACCTTTTGACCACTAGATGGCTGTAATTGTTATGGCCGTGCTTAATTATTGGTATCAAATTCCCATCTTTAACACCGTCTGTTCTTCCTTTTTGTTATTCTGTATTTTACACTCTCGATCTCCAGCACGGTGTTGGAAGCGATGGGCTCCTCGCTTTACAACTTTCAGCTGTTTATAGAAAATGTAGGTGTTCAAAATGGCCACTGCAATGGGTTTGTATCATGTCTGAGGAACAGAAACCTGCCGCCATTGTGAAGGATAAAGTAGGAATTATTTTTTCATTATCAAAAGAAATACTTTTTTTTCTGCTAATACAAGGAGTGGTCAAAGACGAAGAGCCCTTCGGAAAGGCTTTTCCGATAGCGTGCCACTAACTGCGAGCAGCTTGCGATTACTGTTGTAGCACAAAAATGTTGCAAATCTGATGGATGAGAGCCCAGAAGGCAGGACTGAGCATCTCCCGCGTCCCAGATTCGGCAGAGGAGCTGATGTGGAAAAGCAGCAGGCTCTGCTGGAAGGAAAGCTCAGCCGATGTGTCACGGAGAACACAATTTCCCTGCTGTTTGCACAGGCTCTAGGCCAGCAGAAGGAGTGGGTCTGCGCAGGGGGTCTGCACAGCGTTTGCGGGCTGCGGGTGCCCGTGGCTGCAGCTTCCCAGACGCTCCACCTAAAGGCAACGACCACGCGGGCTCAGGTGGCGAGCCCGGCTGATTCAGCTGGCGAGCAGGATGCTGAGGCTCGAGCTGAACAGAGCCGCCTGGACACAAACATCTAGAATGTGTTTGACAGCTCTTGACTCCAAGATGCACGGGAGGGGAGTTGGCTCTCTCCTCACATTTCAAGTCAAACACAAGTTCAAAGCAGCGTGTGGAAGCGTTCGTAGCATCCCTCCGCTGAGCACGAGCCTGTGCGGACTCAGCGAGCCGTCGCCGCGGTCCCTCAGCGCGGTGCCTGGTTCTGCCGGTGGCTTTCAGCCCCGACCCCTTCGGCTCACGGCTCAATCTGCCCTTAATGGGAATTATTTTTCATTCAGTGATGAGTTTGCCTCCCGGTTCAGTCCTGCGCCAAGGAGGGTGCTCAGGGTCCATCGGGTTTCATAAGACTGAAGCGCAGCTTCTCCATGAAGCGTCTGTAACGAGGGTTTGCTCGGCCAGGGCCTCGCAGGCAGCTCGGACGGGGCAGCCCCTTTGCCTCGGTGACGAGCACCACGCCGAGAGGGTGCACGCCCAGCACCGTGGGTCCGCGGACCATCCGGGAGAGAAGGCACCTCTGGCATAGATGTGCTGTAACAACGTTTGGTTTAGAAGACATTCAGGACCGCTGTAGTGTGCCAGTTTAACATCAGTCAAGTAGATAATTTCACTTA
>Ga0065711_1041192_pt1 | contig 16343 bp, 7 predicted proteins | sample Hoacrofraction12_FD_59098 | JGI IMG/M metagenome (GOLD analysis project Ga0065711, IMG submission 59098) | Hoatzin crop microbial communities from Cojedes, Venezuela - Epithelial fraction 12 v2 (version 2) | ecosystem: Host-associated > Birds > Digestive system > Esophagus > Crop | place...
CCCGCTTCTATGTCAGCTTTACAAGTTTATATCAGCTTCTGTGCTTACTCCTAAAATGCTGCTGGAAATGCTTATCTTCTGGCTACTTCCGAAGTCCTTCCCCTGCAGTTTTCCCCACTGACCAGGTCCAGATAGTTTTAGCACATTTCATTTAAGGAAACTCCAAGGCTCTTTAGTGTTCATATTCTTGAATTTTTCTTCAGGAAAGTTCACTCAGTTTCCCTTCCTTAAAGCTTGCCCTTTTGAAATAAATATTATAGTTACAGCTCAACATTCGTTCCTCTTTCCATTTAACTAAACTGGAATCGAGTTCCGATTACTTAATTCAAAATTATTTTGCACGTGCAACTCTCCTATAACATAATTTCTGAAAGTCTAAAATAGCCTTGTTTGTTGGTTCACTAATTATTTCATAAAGAAATCCATCAGCTGCCATGCTCAGGAATAACTGTCAAATCATTAGTAGAAAGTACTGATTCATATAAGCAGATAAAGCATATATATATTCATATAAGCAATTAAAATTGCTCATTATAGAATTCCTGTTAGTGTTCAGCTTTCTAAGAAGAGAATGTTTCAATAATAGGTTATTGAGGTGGCCTTTCTAGAACCTCTCTTCTCATGATTCTTCCATACTTTAAACAAAATTTTCTAGTTTTAACTATGCTGTCCTTGCTTATCTCATTAGTTTTACGTCAGTGATAAATAATTCCACCTTCCTGTAACTTTTTTCTTAAACCTTTTTTCTTAAACAATAGTTGTAGGTACCTGGATTGGGGCTAAGGTGACATGTCCCCTTGGCTTTGAGTATCTCTATAATATCTGTGTTCAGTCACCGGTTAGCAAGTTTATCTCTCTATTTCTCTGTTCAAGTCTCTTGTGTTGTGTAAACAACAGTAAGGGCAGGCATCCATTTTAAGCTACACAGAAACTTTACATGTAAACTTGGATGTTTAATATCTATTGCGCAGTTAAGCCTGACTGCCGTGTTTCCAGGACTTCATACACTCATGTGGGTAAGCCAAAGACATTGTATCGCTGGGTGCAAAGCGCTTGTGCATGTGCAAGCAGTTACCTATGCAAACGAAGTAGTTAGATCAGGCCTCCAACTAGCACTATTAATCTTGTAGTACGCTCTGAGGTGGCCTTAAAATGAATAAATGTAGCTGTGATAATTAACTATTTTATAATGCTGACCTCGTAGAAAAGCCAATTAAACAACTAAGAGACTGTAGAAGGATGGTTTGTTACCTAAGTTATGCTGAGTTGAAAGAAGTTGTTTTTCAGAGAAAATAAGCAATCATTCACGATAGTGTTTGACACTGATCTGAAATACTGGGGCAAAAATGGCATTGCTGTTGTCTGCAGTTGCCAGTATCTTGCTCAATGCTATGCAGTGGATTGTTTAATCTTCTAGTTTTTAGTTCTCTGCCTGGGAAATAGAGAATAAGGTTTAGCTTTCTCGTCAAGGTAGCATGTGTGGATTGGTTTCTGTAGGCTGCTGAATTCAGCAGATGAGGAGCTTCATAAATCAAACAATCTAGACACGAATTGCAATCCGGACTCCTCCTTTGGGACTCCTTTGGAAGGCAAGTACATTGAGATATTTTCTCTTGGATTATCGTACAGCAAAACTGCCATATAAATATTTGCCAGTTTAACTTTTTTAGCATTTTCAATATGTCCTGTCTCTTACAGAGCCTCTTACTCCTGACAAGATGATCAGAAAGCTGGGGTGTGAAGTGTAGATGTGTGTTCCTTGTTATGGTTGTTCAGGGCTAGTCCTGGTTTGTTCACCGATCGTGTACCCAGAGACCAGCCGCAGGTTGAAAGGGGAGCTGCTGTGGAAAATATCTGGTATATTAGTTTGTATCAAACCACGAGGACTATTATTCATGCTGTTCCTGGTCTTCATCATCGTGGCTGTCAGCTTGATATCCTTTCTAATCAGCTGGGTAGAAAGGGCTTAAAGCCTCAGGCATACATACAAAGCGGAGAAAGAAGCGCTCTGAGGCTGCCTGGCAAGAGTAGCCTTCGGTGTCCGTGGGGAGCGAGACTGAGGGATGGAGATCATGCGGAGGTTTTTGTTGTTTTTTTTCTTGGGAGGGGGAAGAAAGGCAGTGGCGTAGCCTTTGCCTATGTTCCGTTTTGCTTAATACAGCTCTGCAAACCTGTAACATACCTCCTTGTCCTAAGCTGTAATAGGAAACTGAGATGGCCCTAAACTTGCCCCTGTGGGCTGTTCCTATCTGACTGTTCTCACTTGGGTCCACTTCTTAGCAACACTTTTAATAAGTGTGGCTAACTGGAGCCAGTTGTTTGACAATTTAAGCTAGTGGATTCTTTTTAGCAAGATTTGTCAACCACACAAATCTTCCAGCCACCCCAAAAGCACATGAAGCGCTTTAGAAGAGAAATATTTAAGGCAGTTGCTAAAGGTAAGATTCTAAATGTGTAGCTATTTAGATAAACGGAAATACTGGAAATATTCCTGAAAATACTTATGCGTAACACTTAACCTTAAGCATGCACATAATTCCATTAACTTCAGTGGGACTATATATATATTTCTAAAGTGAACCACCTGTGTGTTTGAGAAGACCAAGCTATTAAGCTTCTCTGCATGCAGAATTCTGCCCTGTGACTAAGTCTTTGTGTATCATGCTGTAAATTTACCCTGAAGCTTGCCATGTCAGTGCTTTTAAAGAGTGTATTTGAAGAGCTTCAGTAGAGTCTCAAGGCAGTTATAATAGTGTGTATTTGATTTACGGCATGCCATTGAATTAGAAGGGTATTTGAAAGGGGATTTATGTTAAAATAATGTAGACAGTGATTTAGAGCATGGATTGTGGCCATAAGTATGGGCATAACAGAAGAGTTTATTGCAGCAAACAGCTCATTGCATTCTGCAGAAAAAAACACAGAAGTAGAAAATTTGGAGGTTGTCGTCTTGGCTATCTGTCAACTAAATACACTGGTCAACACATGGCTTTTCAGAGTAAAGATGACTTTCAACAACATTTTGTGTAACCAGCACTGGATAGAATCATCAATGAGCTGGAACAGCAATTTGGAAAGGAGAACCATGAAATCAATAAACCAGCTGGGACAACGAGTCCAAGAAATGCACATTTCTTGGAAAATGACAGAGCATTCTGGCAATAAGCGCTACAAACGAGAGTAGATCGGAGAATTTTGCCAAATTCTTCCACAATACTGTGATGGCTCCCGAATAGACACATGCCTTGACCTGATTAGTAAACATTTGGGTTTTATACAAAAATTCAGAAATGAAATCTTAAAATAATAATTCCAAAGCTTTTCTTTAACTCTCTAGATCGCTCTCAGTATTGTTTTCGTAATTTCTTATTGGAAGCTTAAAATGCAAAACTGAAACATCAGCTGCCACAAATTACCTGACTTTTGTGAAGATGGGCTGATGTTAATGATCTGGGGCATAATCTGCCTCCTTCAAGCAGTCTGCTGCCTTTCAGCAGTCTGTTATTTTGGATGCAAGCGGATTTTAAAAAACATGAGGCTGCTCTGAAAAATGGAAACATGTTATCAACATAACATTGAACTTTACAAATGGATGTAAAAAGTGTTCATGTATGCAAAGTAAAAACTGTGAAAAAACAAATACAAACTTGTACTGGGAGAGAGACGAAGACCACGGTGACTCATTTGGTGACGAACTGCATCTGAACGAGCACAAAGCGATCTTCCTGCTGCTGCCCGAAGGAGCACTCTTCTGTGCCCGGAGCTGCAATAGGCGGAAACGGTGTACCTCTGTATAACTTTTTGGTTTGGATTACTCTATGTGATTCTGTTACAGACAGCTGATTTGGCAGTTGCCAAACTTATCAGTTGATTTGTTAGTTTTGGGGTTCTTTGTCATACTAGCACTTGGAAAACAAACCAGGAATAATCCCTGATGTGAACTTGAGCTGCGATTTCCTGCTGAAAGAATCTGATCAGACAGCTTCACCCATGAAAAGGATCATAGATTCATTCTTACAGCCTGAAGTCCCAGTACAAAACCTTCCTGGATTCACCGGGAAAGGCGGCATTGGTCTCTGTAACAGCAGCCTCACGAGTGAAGTTGCTCACTCCCCAGGACTGTAAGGATGCAGTGGGTAAAAACTGATACGGGACAAATGCCTAGGACAGAAAAATCTATGCAGTGAAATGATGCATGAAATATTAAGGAGGCGGGTGTTTGGCAGCTTCATTAGGAGGCCAGGGGAAGCATTCTGCACACCAAGAAAGGATGAAGGCAACTGTGTCTTGGAAACTTGACAAAGAGACCTTTGTGTTCTCCTCTCTTGTTTGGTTTAGCACCATCACACTCCTCTCTCTTCCCGGAAAATGCCCTCAGACACAGCAGAAGACCCTGTGTTTCTTTTGTGGTGGATGAACAGGTCTCCTCCAGCCCCCCACCCCTGACACACTGTGTCAGTCTCCTGCTGAATCTGCATGGACTGACCCACACGGATTCACACAAACTGTGGCAGTGGATGGAGGGAGTGCTCCTGCTCTTATTTCAGCAGGCTGTATGTTCAGTTAGATATTTCAAGATCAATTATTCTCAAATTTGAGTTTATATACAAGCTAGGGAATGAAAGATTTTGAAAGACTGAATGAAAGGTGGTTTTTTTTGTTTTGTTTTGTTTTTTACTGGGAAAGCACAACTTTATCCCAGTGCTCAAGGCTTTATCTTGTATCTTTGCCTCGGTCCAACATGGAGTGAGGAGAGTTGATGGCAGGCACAGAAGATGGAGCTGATAAATAAGTGGCGGCAGAAATGCATAGAGCGCTGGAAATTGAAGACAAGGAACTACCTGCAAAAAGAAATAATTTGACAACATAGGAATGTGGAAGAAAAAAACATGCTGAGGAAAATGGTTTTGACAGTATTTGGGAAAGTACCAGAATGGACAAGGTTGAGCTGAATGTAGTCAGATCAAGATTCCTTCTTTGAACATGACGATAGAACAAAAGGTTTAGTAACATAAATTTTTACCTCCCAAAATATTGCAGAGAATATCAAGAAAATGTTCTTTGAAACATAAAATGGTAATTAACATTCTCAGGATAATTTATCAATGTTACAGACAGAAGGAACATTTAGAAATTGTGAGTATTTCATAGATACAAAAGAATAGGCAGTAAAATCAAAAGAAATGCCAAGGACAGAGAAAACAGCTTTTTTTCTGGTAAATTAATCATAATGCATTAAAGATATTTTTCTGCTTCTGAGTATATAACATTGTTGCTCCTTGTCATATAAAAGCGTACTGTTTCATATGGAAAAAAGAAAAGTGCAACTTTTTTGTTAGAGAGCCTGGAGAAATTTTCCACCACTAGTACTTGCCCTTTCGTAGGCTTTGTCTTTTTCCCAAGCACCTGTTGGGTCCATGAAGCTGCTGCAGAGGTAAATCCCTGGTATTAGACGAAGAAGACAGCAAACGAACAGCAAAGGAAGCAAGGCAGCGCAGCAGAAATTCCCTTGCAGGTCGCTGCTCAATCAGTGCTTGTCCCCGTTGTTTAGGATCCTGTTTGCTTTGCAGTCCGGCTGCCGGACCCAGGTTTTCAATCTAGCTTTTTTCAAAGTCATGAGGAGGTTGTGGATTTTGGTTTTATGGTACCAAGAAAAAGATTCTCTGCTGGCAGACATTTCCCAGGCCTGCTTCTGCAAATGCTTTCTGTTAGATGCTTAACTGTGAACACAGTCGCTAGGAAATAGGGGAGGGAACCGCCTGAACAGCTTTGCTTGTCGTCCATAGTTAATTCACTCGGTTTTAGTATGGGTGGTTATGTTAACTGCAGGATGAGTTTAGCAAAAGGCTAGTCGTAGCAGCAGAACCCTGCGCTGCCATACCTGTGCGGTTATTTCGCGTTACGCGTATTCCATGCATAGTGAAGCACAGCAGATGGACTGGCGGGATGCTGGTTTGTTGCACGCATTAAAGGTTCTGTGCAAGGAGTGAAAGCCTGCAAATATTTGGCTTCAGAACTGCAGAGAGGTTGCTCTGTTTCTGAACGGGTCCAAAAGAAAACAAGTTAGATAAACATCTTTGCATTTACTGGCAGTGGGTGACTGTGTAACTCTGCTGTATGACTGTGTGATCAAAGCAGACTCACTCTGTGGATAATGCTCAGATTTGTTGAAAATACTGGTTGACTTCCTCGGCAGGCCAGAAACCATCTTACAATAAAGCATAAGATGTTACTACCTTAGCAAATTATTTCTCTGGGTTACTGCTGTTACAAGTTGATGAGCACATGATGAGAAATATAATTTTTTCCCTGATAACATTTAACAGAGGCAGTCTCACGAAAACAGCAGAGGGAACCACAAGCATTTGGAGAAGTTCCTGGGCACTGCAGTTAGACTATTTCAGGCACCTCTTACCGTGTCCGTTACAGAAACAGCTTCTATGATGCGAGTAGATTGATAGCATACTTTGTACTGTACATAATTTTAATACACTCTGTAGATTACAAAACTGAAAATAAGTTGCATCACATCAGAATTGGAGTATTCCATGTCTCCAGGCTAAAGCAGGAGATTATTAAAGAGTCCTACAGTTCAAAACAGGTTTTATTCACTGAACTAGTGCCTGGACATCACCTGTTCTTTTACCATGGAAAAGAGATACAGATTTTTTTTTTTTAATTATCTGTATTGAATGATGGATTAGACCTAACTGTCATAAGAACGAAATTTCTTTTGCAAGATTCTGCCTGTATTTTGTAACACATTTGAAGAACCCTCATATGGATTGTATCTCCTGAGTCTGCTAGTGGCTGACATACATTCTGTGAAAAAGAAAAATGACATATTGTTTTGTAAAACTATTCCCTGTGTCTTCCCACTTGCCAAGCTTACTATAAATTATTTGAGGAAAAAAATGTTGTGCAAAATATTTTGTAAGTCAGTAGGAAAAGTAGAACAAATGATTGCAACTGCTTGTGTCAGCAATGGATATACTTATGTTAAGTGTAAATGCTGGTACCAGGAATGTTTATTAAGCTCTCCAAAATATTTTCACTTGGCAAATTTCAGATTGACTGGTACTCTGTGGAACAGGCCCAGCCCTGATTAACATATATAAATTGAATGTTAATAATCAATACCAGAGGAGATGAGCAAACTGTGAAGAGCTGAATGATAGCAGCTTTCACGACGCTTTTTGAAATGCACATCAGTAATGCTTTGCCATAGAAACCTGGAAACAAAATACCATGTTTAACAGCTGGCATCAAAGACACTTAGGAGATCATAGAGCAGAAAGAACATTCCCTTGGACTGTTTGATATAGTGCAATTACATGCCAATCTGTAAAAGGTCCTAGAACGATATTTTTGCTTTGTTTTTCAGAAGTTTGCAACAGAAATAAAGAAGCTGATTCTTTGAAATGAGGATTTCAAGATGATTACGTGTCAGTATAGTCCATCAGATCTCATGTGTTGCTAATGCCAGTATTTGGATAGAAACACTCAGAGATTAAATGCTTCAAGAAGTGGTAGTGATAACGATGTAGCGATCTCTGCTCCTTCAGGGTCAACACCAAATTCAGGATTTAGAATGATGCTCTCTTGCTTGATGTCTCGAGCTCTTGTCTCGGAGGCTCAGTCTCATTGTGTCAGTCTACGTTGTCCTGTCGACTGCAGCTGCACCATAGCTCTAGCTGTGTTTCCTGCTCATGCTATAGTGTGCATGACGAGGTTTTTCTTTGGTATCGCATGTGTTTGCAGGGATATTTGGGGTCTAACCACGTTGTATGCACAAAGTTGAATTATTATTTAGTTCTGTTGTATTTGAGTGCCTCTTGATCATAGGCCCTGGCATTCACAGAGAACTTCAAACACCCTGGTATCTGCTAGAATGATAACAGGGCCATGCACAAGCAACCCAAGAGGTTTGGAGTGTATTGAAGATATTTTCTTGAAGCACGTGGTCAAGGAACTCAAGAGGGGACATGCTCTGCTGGACCTGCTACTCACCAACAGGGAAAAGCTGGTTGAAAAGGTGAAGGTCAAGGGCAGTCTTGGCTGCAATTATTGTGAGACTTGGCAAGCTCCACGGAAGACAGACCTGGAGGGAAAAGGGTCACAGGAGAGCAGGTCAATCTTCAAGGACAACCTCCTTAGAGCATGAGTTGTCTATTGCAATATGCAGAAAGTTAAAGCAAGCCTACCAGAATATCAGCATGAATGAAGAGGGCGCTCCTGACCGAGCTTGGATGAAGAAAGGAAGGACACCGCAGGAGGAAGCAGTGACGGCTGCCCAGGAGGAATACAGAGACACTGCCTGAGCGTGCAGAGAGGGAATTGCAAAATCCGAAGCTCAGCTGGGTTGGAATTAGCAAAGGCTGTGAAGGGCAACAAGAAGGTCCTCTTGTGCACATGCCTGGAAACAGCCACCAGCATCAGACCCAGTCCAGCAACCAGCCAGCAAGTCTGTTGAGGCGGGTTCAAGGTCGAGCCAGGAAATCCAGTCAGCAGGTCAGGATCCGGGCTGGGATCAGGGAGGTATGAGACTGGGCACTGGCACAGCTGCAGCACAGCTGCAGCATGGCTCAGGCAGAAGCCAACTGCAAGAGCCTCAGATTGAAAGCAGCTCCCAAGGGACAGAGGGGCAGGCAGGTGCTTGCTGGGGCTGCCTCTGGCTTTCTTCCCAACAAACAGCTTAGATCAGCAAAAAGGTTGACCTTGAACTCAGTCAACTAAACTCCTGAACCAACTAACATCTTGGAAGGGGGAGCTCACTCTCGGCCCTGATGCAATGCAGGCGGGGGATTCACTGCCCAGAAGGCAGTATTGCAGAACAAAACCTGGGAGACCTGGTGGACAGTAAGCTGAACATGAGTCAGCAACATGCCCTTGCAGCTAAAAACAGGCTGACAGTCATGCCAGGCTCTATCAGCAAAAGGACAGCCAGCTAGCTGTTGAAGGAAGTCGTTAGTCCCTCTGCCTGTTTACTCTGTCCAGCTTTGGCCTCCTCATCACAAGAGAGACACTGACATACAAGTCCAGTGGCGGGCTGCCAAAGACGTTGGGTGGCTGGAGCTTGTGATGAAGAAGGAGAGGCTGAGACAACTGAGCTGGTTCAGCCCTATGGAGAGGTGGCTTCAGTGGGAAGCCCCCTCTCATATGCAGCTACCGAGGGGAGGGTGCAGAGAAGATGGAGCCAGACTCTTCTCAGAAGTGCACAGTGGAAGGACAAGAGGCAGCAAAGATGAGCTGGAACGTGAGATATTCTGACTTCATACAGTAATTTACGTTTTGTTGTGAGGCTAGTCAAACACTGGAACGAGCAGGTTGCCCAGGGAGGCTGCCCTATCCTCCACCCTTGGAGACACTCAGAACCAACCTGCCTGAGGCTCTGAGCAGCCGGCTCTACCATGAGCCGCTCGGAGCAGGAGGCTGGACGAGGTGACCTCCGGAGGTCCCTTCCCGCCCGTGTGGTTTCACTTGGAGCGAGGTACCATGAAGCAGCGTCTGAACACAAGTCCTAGGACAGCACACAGAGGTTTGCACTTAGCAACACTTCCTATTCTCAGGAACACGTACACATTTTTCTGCTCCAACATCTGTTAATAATATAACAGAGTATGAAGCAAAATGACTTTCTAATGGAACTACTAAGAACAGCAACAGATGGAGAATTCCATGACAAAACGAGTAATATCAGTATGATTTAATTTTTGTGTTTGCCTGGGACTCTGAGAACGAAATGGCCTGATCCAGCAGCAGACTTACAGCAACATTTGAGAACTGCCGAGTACCCCATGTTCCCTTTTACACCAGTAAGGAGTGAAGCCCTGAAATAAAATGGTGAGGTGCCTGCACAAGGTGGCTGTTACCATCTTTCTGAACTCTCTCAAGCACAGCCTCTCAAGTGCCAAACAGTACGGTGTCCTGCCGTTCTTCTGTTCTTCAGCTGGACCTAGAGCTCCAGTGGTTAGGGTAGGCAGCTGGAGTAGCTCCAGTAATTAAAGTCTGCAGCTGCACAACGCATGGCTGTCGTAGGGCTGTACTGTCCCAAGCACAGCCCATTCGCCTTGTTTTTCTTGAGCTGTCGCTTCCTTCTCCCAATCTCATTTTAGCTGGATATTAAACTCAATATTTTCTTCAGTAAGCACACCATTAATTACAGCAGTTTACTGGATTAGTAATTACTGGAGATTATGCTCATATCTGTTGCACTTAGACTCTCTCAATCAGTTTAGTGCCTTCAGTATCTGATCCACTGGTGAGTCAACAATGGCAAATACATACAGGGTTCTAAAACCACCTGTCTGAACTGTTTGTAGTTTAGCACAAAGATAACTGGGTCAATTGTCCTAACACCTTTGAATGAAGAAACCTGCAGAAGATATGCTTGATATGTTTGATATTTCAGCGCTTTACCTGTGATCCAATTGCATAAAAAAGCATTATAGCAACAGAAGTGGAGGAAGTCTTCCTCAAAAAGCTTGTTGTGTACCTACATTAGAATTCATACACTGCACATAGATAGAATTTTTCCTTTACAGAAAAAATACTAATCAATTAATTTTATGTTAGAGGAAATCTGCCTTTTCCTAAGGAGAAAGGTTGGCATTACTGAATTATCTGATGTAATTAATTATGAGAAAAGCACCCACAATAAAGCACGAAGACAAATCTCTGGCCAAAGAGGCTGGCACTGTGGGCTCCCCGTTGTGTCAGCCACAATATCAGAATGTGGGTTAGGGATATTCTGCAGGATATGCTGAAAGGGGAAATCATCCAGTGCTTTTTAATCTTTTTATGCAAGTAAATATAAAAATACACCATCTCTATTGGCTATTTCTAAATTAAATACCATTTATAGAGATGAGAAACTGGCTTTTTTATAACTACTTTCCATACAAAACATCTGTCAGTATATATTCTTCCATAATGATGCCAGTGCATACAGAGGGCCTCAGTCCATGGCAAATAAACAGCTGGAAATTTTTCTTTTAATATTTAGTATTGCTTGATTTACTGTTTGGATTTTCTATGGTAGACATAGTTTTCAAAACAGCTTATAGACTTTTAACACAGCCTCATTTTAATAAAGTTCGGTTCCTGATTTCATGCATGTTTGGCATCACCACAGGAAATTCACCTTCAGAAGATTACAACAGTATAAAATTTTTGTGGTTGATAACAAAAATCAGTTTCTTACTGCTTTGAATAGAACTTTTTAAAAAATTACTTTCAAATATGGCAAAAAATATCTTACTCCATGGTAGTTTTAATAAGTACCAGATTCACCAGGTAGCCTACAACCTGCTGCATTTAAAATATACAATTGAGAAGTGTGAGGAGTATATCCTTGCCTAAACAGATGAACTGAATTTATTCAGCAAGAATGTGTTCAATTTGGTAAGAAACTTTTACTTGCAAATGACCTGAATGAGTGATTTCGTTCTACTGAATACATGCATATGGAAAGATGCTGCCTGACCCCGCTGCCTCACTAAAAAAACCATCCTTAATAAAACTATATCTACTGAGCTGAAAAAAGACTCCACAATCATCACTAACTGTGGGAAAGAATTGGGTACATTCCCTCACTGTTGCCACCAATGCTTCTCAAACCTTTCTTGGAGGGGCTTTTTTTATGCAAAGAAGAGAACAGTTTCTTCCTTCAGTCTTTCACTTCTTTGAATGTTCTAATAGGGAGGCTGGTTGCAAGGTGTCTGACTCGCATCTAAACTGAAACTGGGCAAAGACCACCACTGGCTTTCAAATACTTCTATGAATAATCAACATCCACCAGAAAGCATTTGGTATTCGCAGGCTGAAGGCTGGATTTGGACAGCAGAGCTGAAAGGTGTTTTATTCTACTGTTAGATTCTGCCAGCTGTCATGTTTGAATGAACTAGAAATCTACCCAAATAATTTTCTAAATTGTCTAGGAATTGAGGTTAGTATGCATGGAAATATTATTTATCTTTAATTTCTAAATGAATTTACATCCCAACCACCGATACGACACTAGGACTGCATAGGTAAAGCAAGTGTCTGGTTAAACCGTACGAAGGCTCGTAAATACTTTCTAGATACATACTTCACATCTTCTGTAGATTCTGATGCAAATCTAATTAACAAAATGTATTCCAGATCAGACTGTGAGGATCTGCAAATACTACCAACAAACCAAACGCCGATCTAATACAGCCATATCGTAAACTTTTAAACTTTTGAGTGTCTTTGCTCTCAAAACTCTGTAGTCTGAGCTTATATTCATAAAAGTTCCACCAGCTCCCCTGTTAAACTTGCAATTAAAGCTGACCTGATTAAGAAGACCTGCTTTCTCAGTCTTGTTGGTAGGACACATTGATTAGAAAGCCTGGGAATCCTCATTCTTATCCACACAGCGATCTCTCCCTGGGAGTTCACTGATTAATTAATGAGTGCTTTTACCTGTGCATGCATGTTTGAGCCAATCGGCCTTTGCGCATAGCATGGCTGAAGAGACAACGGCAGCTACCGAAACGCTGCATCCCCGAACTTTAATGACAGCATAGCATAGCTCCCACACAAAAGTCCTACCCAGCCATGTCTATAACATTTCAAGGTGTCAGCTTTGCTCATGTTTTCCTTAAATCGCCATCTGTTCTTAAGCAGGAAAACGTAAGCTCTTTACCTTGGTTTTTTGAATGAATAAGATGGAAAGATGAAAAAAGATGCCTGGACAGATCACGCAACGAGTCAATAAATATGTAGAATATTTGTAGATTTTTATTTACATATCTAGTTAATAAACTTCAGCAGCTTCTTGAAAGAGACCTATTTTAAATCAATGACTATCTTTAAAGAATCCGAATTATGAAATGACCTGATATAGGCATCTGGCATTTCTTAAAAGTGAAGTGTTTTCTCTCTTAAATACTGTCTCGTGACAATATGATGGTTAAGAAGATCAATGGGGAAATCGATGTTCGTGAATTTGGGGGTTTGGAGAACTTTACATAGGGAGATTACATTGTCACTCAAACTTTGGGATGAGTATGTGTAAGATTCAAACATGCTGATAAAAAAAATAACCTCCAATCCCATTAAAATGAACAGCAAACTCTCAGTGAGGTCAATATTTCATTATAAGAGATGCTTTCCAAGTCTGTGAGGTCTTTATGAGGTGATTATGTTGCTAGGAGATGTACTGATAGCCGCTGAGATAACATAAGCCAACTGTAATTTATCTGAAGGAATGAGGACCAAAAGTGACCCAAGTAATTGGATTCTCATGGAACTTCTCTCCCTTGCCCCACCGTTTCCAAGCGACATGATGTGCAGCCTTTTCTTGTCTGTTTCTCATATCCCTTTTTGAGATCCTAACCCTGCTCTGCATTGCTTTTGTAAACCCAAACCCACCAGGTTTTGATAGGACAGAGAATGGCAGATTGCGCCATAGTAGAAAGGATGCGGATGCTTGTGTCTGGATTTTGTTTGGTGTTTTTCAACTACATCTTCTGTTGTTTCCATATTGAACTTGATTGTGAACTAAAAAGTATGCTACGTGTTTTGTTATGTTGATCCTTGAGATGGAGCTGCCCTGATGACACTTCCATCCTCTTCCTACCTGATTCAGATGAAGCAGACTTTTAGGCATCTTTCATCCAACCTCTTGCTGAAAAGCATTAATCGGTTTGGGAGAGAATTGAGACTTGTAGGTCCAATTCAGTTTATATCGAGACCTCTTTTACTGACAGCACGTAAGAGCTGAATAGTGTCTGTAAATATCTATATCAGTTTTAAGGCTCCTTTACATTATTACGGTGCTACAAAGATGACTAATAAGTATTCGCCACTGGCAAACTACAACTGAGTAGGAATCTGCGTCTTTAAATGACCTGTTTTTCAGTTGCTCATATCTATGAAATAAACATTCATCGCCCCTGCCTCCTGCAAATCCTGTGTATCAGTCCCTATGCTAACCTTTTAGAGAGAATTCAGGCAGAGTTCAGCCACTTTCATGTTATGCACAGCATAAAGAAAAAGGCTTTGTGTCTTCTGGATTACCTGGTAGAACAGTTGACTCTGAAAAGCCCAAATATCATTTGCTTCACGGTTCTAATCTGGAAAGTTAAACCAAAGCATAAAGAAGAGGAAACTAGCTTTTCCTACCTTTAGAATATACTAGAGTAATCTATTCTTTGCATATCCGTTAGCTCTTTCTTTCAGTTTCTCCTTCTGCCGCAACCCTTTCCCAGGGAAGGGCTGAAAACAAGGCAGCAGCAAGAGGTGGTTTTGAACACCAGCACCTTTCTTAAAAACATTGTCTTTCATTAAAAGCTGCTGTGGTCTCAAAACAGTCTTGAAAACACGAACGAACTGTAACCTGGGCATAGATGTCTGCTTAAGTTTTCACAGAGTCTGAAATAACAGCTCTGAGAGATGTGAGCCTCGTCTCAACAGGGTTTTCTCTCGTATGCTCTCTGTTTTAAACGTGAACTCTTTTTACTCTTCCTGCTCTTGCAGGCAGGCGAGGTGTAGTCACCGCATCCAGTCAATTTACTCTAGTGACAAGGCACGTATTTACTTTGGGAAAGAAACCCTGCCTATTTTTTCTCCAATTACGATAAAATAAATTCCAAGGGACCTGATGGTCATATCTGCCAAGCCAGACACCAGTCCAAGTGACTGGCTGGAATCACGCAGTAGATCTGCCTGACAGGCCGCCAGACTACTCTTCTGTCCGTAAAAGTGGCAAGCATCAGCAGCTTGAGAGAAAACAGAAACGAACTCACAGTAGACTTATAAAAGATTTAGTATAATCCAAAATATAGATTTACTGAAATCCTGAAACACAGAATTTTTTTTTTTCACTTTCTGGTACGCTTGAAATAGAATTTTTCCACAGATAAAATGTCTCAGTATTGGGACAATCATCCAAATTCAATCCTGCTAAATTATTGGCCATTTTTTTCCGCAGTGAGTTTCAAATTCTGTGTGCTTTACAGCACATACCGGGGGGAGAGACGGAGGGCGGAAGGTAGGTAGAGGGACAGACGTACATACGAGATCGGGGCAGTCTCCCTCCCCACGCGTGCTCTCTCCTGTACCTGGCTTTACCTGCCGCTGCTGCTGCAGCCCTTCTGGTTCCGCGCCTTCCCCGCACGCAGAGTGCAGCCGGCCTGCCCCGGGCCCCGCCGCCCTGGGCGGCTGCCGGAGGGTCCCTGCCCGGCTCTGCCCATCGCCGCGAGGGGAGCCTGGATGGGCATTGCTGCCCCTCTCCCCTGGCCCTTGAGGCCAGACCGATCCTACCAGAGAAATTCAATTTAACGAGGGCCAGTCAAAGCTGCCTCTCATGGCCTACAAAAATACACATCTGACGATTTTCTCTAAAAAACCCCCTGAGCTATATGAAGCGCACAGTTATGTGCGCAGGATACACAGCCCCAAACAATCTCATTTACTTCAGTGGGAGTTGCAAACACCGGCTGCTAAAACACAGCCAAGAATTACTGCGGAGTGAAGGCTGGGAAAGTAAGTGCTTGAAAACCGAGAAAATCCCAAAGCTAAGGTTTCTGCCGCAGCATTCAGTCGTTTTCGCTGCACATCTATATGTTTTATTATTATTTAATCTATATCCTGTGAGGTGTGTAGGATGTGTAATAAAGCCAAAACGATATTGCTTTGGACTTGTTAGTATTTGTAATTTCCTGACTTTTGAATATTTGATTTTTCAGCCTCAGTAATGCGCTAATGCTGTTTGAGGTGTTTAATATATAATTGGCGTGCATTTTTTCCCTCTTTTTAACTGCTGATACGATGATTGATTCCTGGAGGAAGAATGAAACGGCTGACGTTTTTTTCTTTGGCCCCGTACCGCAGCACCTATTTCAGACGCTGCCTCACGGCAGTGGTGCTCTGCCAGTGAGGGAAGCGTGGTGTCGGGGGGATTTGGCTGCTGGGTGCCTCTCGGGTGATGAGGCCGGGAAGCCTCTCACGGACGGCGTCGTTTTTCCTTGCTTTCCAGACTCGCCGGGAGCACTCGAGGGTATAAAAGCTTCTGGTGGGCGTCTACGGGACGGGGACAGTGCGTTTGCTCCAGCGCCTCGGGAGACTGCTTGTTTAGCACCGGTAAAAATAAAAGCAGGTTTAATTAAAAACTTAGGACCTTTAGCACGAGAAGCTCCGCTTCCCCGCTGTGCACAACGAACGTCGAAGGGACGCCGCGATGCCGCGGCTCGGGCACCCGCCGGACGCTGCGCAGCGGGCGGTGTCCGTGAGGTAAAACACGACCGCCGCCGCCCCCCGCGCTGCCCGGCCCGGCCCCAGCCCACCTCCGAGGGGCCGCGGCCGTCCCAGGCCGG
>Ga0065711_1041193_pt1 | contig 16343 bp, 9 predicted proteins | sample Hoacrofraction12_FD_59098 | JGI IMG/M metagenome (GOLD analysis project Ga0065711, IMG submission 59098) | Hoatzin crop microbial communities from Cojedes, Venezuela - Epithelial fraction 12 v2 (version 2) | ecosystem: Host-associated > Birds > Digestive system > Esophagus > Crop | place...
TTTTTTTTTTTTTTTTTTACTATGGGAGTGGGCACATGTACATTTCATATGGTGTTTGCTGTCAACCTCATCTTCTCAGCTAGCACCTTAGGATGTAAGCAATGACTTGTTCAACATTTAAAATCCTCTTATCTTAAATATCCTGCTTTTATTCTTGCCTTCTAGAGCAGGGTGAAAGAAAGCATGATAAACCCCACTTCTTTGTTTCAAATTCTCTAAGTAAGTGTGTGGAAAGCTATAGAAAGTGGGAGGCGATGGAAGATAATCATTTACGGTGAAGAAATGAGGAAATGTGAGCACACCTTGATATCTTTCAGGCGAGCAGGCAACCTGACAGATGTACAAACATTAGCAATGCAGCTCTTTCTACTTAAAAATAAGTCTGGCCTGTGGGCTGGGTGTTTTTTTTTTTCTTGGTTTGTTTTGGTTTTTTTCTGCTTCTAAGATTATCTGTCCTTTTAGAAAGAGTAAACAAAAAAATAGACTTTTTATATTAATTTCTTTCTTTTAGTTTGTGCTTCTCTCTTAGAAATGAATTTGACTGAGTTGTTTAGGAAAATGGTTCAGAAATAAATAACTATTTTTTAAAAATCCGTTTATCTCATGCTTCTGATTAGTATTACTCAAGTGTATGACGGGTTTCTCTCAGAAGGTGCCTAACAACTAACATTTTCCAAAAACTTGAAGGAAGGATTATGAGTATCAATTCTCATTTCTTGAAAAGCTAATAAAGCAGTTATTGATTTGTTTAAAAAAGTCCGACACCAATCCTCCCTCATGCGTAGAGTAGAATGATGAGCAAATTTGTAAATGGCCAGTCATGTAAGCAAGCTGTAAGGCAATTACTAAATATTACCACATGCCTCTTCTGCAGTTTTGAAGGGCTGGTTACTGCAGTTGCCTCTAGTAATTTTTTGCCTTAACTCTGTTTCTTGACTGTTTGGCATGGTTTCCAGAAGTATGGCTACTAGAATTTAAACCGTTCTATTAATTTGATTTATTCTAGTAATGCCAATGGTGGAGAAGTAATATCTCCTTATCCTCTAAATGATCGCTGTAGGTGCTACTCTCTGTGTGAAGAGTTGATATTAAACTGATAACAGACAGGCTGTCACAGAAGAAGATTGGCATGTACACACCAGCAGTTCCCTAGCAAGTCTTCATTGCTGCTGGTCTGCGGTAGTGGATAAATTGACATACTTGCAGAATAATTAGCTGCTCTAGCTGAGACAATGGCAGAAAAAAAGTTAAACCAGTTCCAGCTCTGTTGTTAAAGGCTATCATATCCATAAAATTTTTCAACATATGCAATTTGAATTTGACCTTGCATAAATATTATAGCCATTAAAATTTTCCACATACACAAAAAAATTGAATCTGCATTTGTAGTAAGTACTTTTAATAGAGGAGAAAATTAGGCTTCATTTGCTGTCTGCTAGTGAAATAATAATCAGAGCACACAACAGTCTTTAAAGATAGGGAAATAAGCTTCCAGTTGTCAAAAAAGGGGAAAAAATTATCCAAGTCTAATTTTCCATCTAGTACAAGTACAATATATTTGGAGGTTCAAAAAAATTGTTTCTTTCCTTCTGATTAAGAAGATTTATGAGTAAGTCTGCAATTGTTTTCAGAGAAATAAATTTTAAGGGAAAGGTAAGAGGTGTTTCACATGTAAAGAGTAACTCCTGAAGAACTGGATGAAGTGGTACATAATTCCACGAGCCCTCTGCTCTCAGCTCCAGGATCACATGATACTTAGCATGATCTATAGTGAAAAAAATGAGGGGCGGGGGTGGGGAAAATCCGTTTTCCAGCCTTCTTTAGCCCAAAGATGAGCAGTGTTCCCTGCTGCTTGGAGAATTTGGGCGTCACTGTGCCTCAAAGGTCTCTGAGAACAGGCTCCTCTGAAGTTCTGCTCCTTCCCTGCTGTGACCTGGTTGCTGTCTGGCACAACATGGCATAGTGTCACAACAGTAGCATATGCTAGAAAATATCCATAATTCATCCCATGCCTCTGCAGTCAGGCATTTTGTGCTTGCTCATTTGGTTTTTCTTTTAACAGCATATGCCATTTAGAAACATCATGGGCTGTGAAATTCAGGATCCCTGTTTGGACAAGCTTAATTCACGGTTTCGAAGATCTGTAATCTGGTAGAAGTTGACATTTTTTAAGCATATCCTTAGGGTGATGGAAATGGGAAGTTAATTTTTCCACTATGGTCTCAAGACTGGGTTCATCTCTGTTCCCAGATCCACAGAGCTCTGCACTACGAGCGCCATCACCTGTGTAAGATTGATGACCTTCCCTTTGCTGCTGTGCAGCCCATCCTGCGCCTCTCACCCTGACTGCCATGGCCATGTGTCTCCTGTGGTGAGTCCCCTTTATTGTCCCCACATTGTCAGCGGTCAAAGACACTTGTGGGAAGGCACTCATGAGCCTGGGCACCAACGGCTTCTTGAGGAGGTGGCTGCTATCAGCATGAGGGTCAGACCACCTTTCCACCATTTTCCCCTGCCCCCTCGCCGGTCGCTTAGTTTTTTCTTCAGGGAAAGTGGTGATGTCCATGCATGGAGTTTAGCAGCCAGACAGGGTGCGACCCTTGGTTGAAGCCTGCTCCGGTCACACTGACAGCTTCATAAGCAACATCAGCTAGAAAGGGATTTGAGCAGGTCCCGTGAAACCTGTATAGTTACTGTGGCTATTTGCAAATTAACCTATCATTTTACTTGCCTGATGAAGCTTTGCTGATCTTTGTTTTAAATAAAGAAGCTGTTTTTCAGCTTTTTAAGGAATGGGGAAAGATTTAAGCTGAAGTATTTGTTCACTCAGGACAAGCAATAATGCATACTGTGGCCAGCTGAGACTAGCTGCCTCAGTCTTCACGAGGAAGGTAGGCTGCTCCTGTTACTGTTTTCCTATGGGCACTGAGTTCTTGAGATACTGTCAGCAAACTCTGTGGCACATAGTACTCATAATTCACCGTACGTAAAATGTTACATGACTTTCTATTGCGAGACTTATTTTCATATTTCTCATTTATTTTGTAGCTCCAGACATAGTGGAAAGGCAGGATTTAGGCAGAAGGTTATGTCTTGGGAGACCTTGGACATATCACTTGGGAGAAGGCACTGAACTGCAGCTCTGAAAACTCCCACTCATCCACTGCCTAACTAGGGAAGTGTCAGGGCTTTTATAGGCACTGGATATTGATACAACTTCTCAGATTTGGGAATTTAATGTATTTTGTACTGTATATATCTGCTTGAGCTCAGTTCTTCCTCTGCCTGAATACCTTGGCAAACATTCACGCATACATCAGGTCCTGAGGGGTTTGATCTGATGACTTTCAAAGCAGTGTTATAGTGGCCTGGTTCAAGCACTGTGTTGAACAGCTGGGACAAAGCGGGAAGCACATTCACCCGGTTTCTGCCTTTGCTTTTCAAGTGAAACAGCCACCAAATGACACTGAATAAAAAACGAGATCCTCTCAGACATGAGACTAAACCTTAGATTACAGATTTATACTGCCCTTATGCTCTCTTTCGCTGTTCAAAGTTTTCTGCACAATGAAGTCACTTCAGCGGGTTGATGGAAATCGGTCCCCTCCTTTTCCCAGCTGCAGTCTGTGATCTGTGAGTTAGATCAGTTCTTTGTGCAGAAAACCTGTACTTGAATCCCTTTTGCAGAAGAGGGGAGGGTTTGGCTCCCAGGCACCATATTCTGAGAGGGGACTGCAGTCAATCAGCTCTTGCTTAAAAACGGGAGTGGGGCAGCAGCTGTGAGTAACTTCTTCCTCCAGGTGTTTGTAGGTTTTCATTTCTCCCAAAGAGGTCCAGTAACAGCCATGGTATTAGCCTGTGACTGGCCAAGGAAAGCTCTGGGTTTCAATTTGTCCCTCTACAGAGAGCTTCCTGCCAGCAATGCTGAACCGAAACACCAGAAGTCCCGTACTCCGACATCCCCGAGTGTCCCGGGATGCTCTCTGGCGGGATGGCTTGACCAGAGTTGGAGTGACAGAGAGAGGCCAAAAAGCCAGTTACTCGATAGTTGGGCAGTGCGGCTTCCTCTGTGCTCCAATCCTTCATTTCTCCCATCTGCAACATGGTATTATCTGTCTTCTTATGGTGTTTATCTAAACTGTTTATATTAGACTGAATTTTTCAGGGTCAGGGCTTTATTATGTATGTATACAGTTTCTGTGTTCCGGTGAGAGCCCCTGGGTGTTTCTGTATTATGTGTGAGAATAAATATGAGAAAGCTAAAAGCTTAGTCTTCTCAGACTTGTGAATATCTGTATACTAAGAAATTGCAAAGTTACCATAGTATTACTCGCTTATTATGCATTCAACAAGGTCAAAAGTGATCTGCAGTCTTGTGCTTTTCCATACCAAGTAAGTTACACAAAAATACCGTGTAAAAGGGATGTTTTAAGTAATTCCCTTATGAGAGAGCTCCACAGAGGGAAAAGAATCTTCCAGTTTGAAGTTTCCAGTTTGAGAGGTCTCTTTACTATCCTTGATTTTGCAGTAATAAAACGTGAGAGCTGTTTTCCATCCTTTCATTTACACATTTTTATCATGCACAGCATGACGCATATAAACTGGACCCTAGCCACCGTTAGAACTCCTGTGGGGAGGATGAGAGCCCATTTTGCTAATAATAATAATGCCTTTTCTGGCTTCCAGAAAATTCATCTCCCAGCAACAACACCATTTCCTATTAGCTGGGTAACAGCTTATGTTTTTTCAGCTAAATATGTAGGGTTTCTGGAGAAATGGGAAGACCCATACTAATTCAGTAGTGCTCATATATTCTGTGGCTTTTTAGCCGAATGTTCCATATAAACAGGCCCATGAAGTAACTAGCAAATTATGAGGTATCAGTATTTTATTTCTTTCAGCAGCGAACAAGGTTTGAGATATTTGGCGGTTTCTGGAAATAATATGAAGACATGTTACATCTGCTAACTGAATGGAGAAGAACACAGCCCTGCGGTGTCAGGGGTGGGACTGGATCTGCCTCTGAGCTCTTGAAAACACCCAGAGACAGATCTGAAAAAACTACCCTCTTTTCCTGGAAGCTCTAACATTTCCTGGTTGAAGAGGCTACTAAATATTGAACTGAAAGTCACATAAAGAGACTAGCATGTTAAAAGACAGAATAAGATCAGTTGTAGCCCAGGAAGAGGTAGGAGGTTGTAATAGAACGTACTGTGCGAAACTAATACGGGATTTTTTTTATAGCTACTGGGATCCTATGAGGTGGACAGTTACTGTCTGATGTTCAGTCTAATGCTTTAAACAAAATCAAGTGGTAATATGCTTTGGGAAGGTCAGAATCCTTTGGTCACAATAATTCAAAAGTGATCTCTGAAAGAGCAGAGTCTCAGGTACTGAATAAATGTAATGTCCTAGTGCATCACAGTATTCAGAAACTAAGAACTGCCCAGTAAATCCCAAGCATAATGTCCTAGTGCATCACAGTATTCAGAAACTAAGAACTGCCCAGTAAATCCCAAGCAAACTACAAGTAAGTATCTTTGCCGCCAGTGTGTTGCTTACCAGCTGCTCTTATTTTACGTGCAAGGTGAAATACATAGAATCTGGTCTAGGCTCAGCTATCACATTTATCTGTTTTCCTAAGGTGCTCTTATTTCTCCTCTTACTCTTGTAAATCTTCTGGCATGCAGAAGAGGGTAAATGAACCAAAATCTATGTCTAGTCTGGTCTTTGCATTAGAGTCTATATCCCATATCATGACTGGATTCTACCAGGTGTAACTGAGAGGAGTTGTATTATGCAGTCTAGGTTACATCTTTCTTGTAACATTAGAGCAACAGTCAGCCCAGACATCTCGGTGCAAAACAAAACAAAAAACTGCAAACAAACAAAAACAAAAGAAAAAAAATCTCAGTTAAGGTATAACACTTAAATATAAAAATGAGGGCGTGTAGATGAAAAAGCAATGGAAGTATGACCTAGTCATAACTGGGTATGTAATAGATCTATGTCTATTGTGATAAAAAAAAAAGTATTACTTTATTTCTGTTTACATATGCAGAATAGAATTAGTGAAATCTGGCGTAATTGACCCTTTTGCTGTGTTTGTGAAACACAGATGTGTGTGTTCTCAAATACTGTGCTGCAAGTCCAATCTCTTGTTTAAAAACCAGTACAAAAAGAAACCAAAGGAAGTAGTCTAAAGCCACAGGAATACCTCAGCCAAGTATTTCCATATCTGTTGATTTAGTTGCCATCTGAGAGGAGTGCATGTGGACTTCATAGCAAGGGAGAACAGTCCAGGTATCTGTGTAGACTACCATCAAAATGAAAGTTCAGCACCGCTTTGTACCCAACCAGTTTGATCTTTTCCGTTGTAACGGCTGAGCACAGTATGTCTTCTAAAACCTGCTGTACAGATCAGAACAGGCAGACATCAGGGTGGGTTCTGGTTTTGTCGTTCCCAAGAACTTTTAGCTATGCTCATTAAAATTCCCAGTGTTCCTCAGATTTGGGCATGGAGCGACAAGGTGTTCCTAGAGAAAGCTCTGTGAAAGGCTTCTAACAACAGGTACCATGGCGGGCCATGAATCTCGCTGCTGCGTGCCGTGCTGTGAGTGGCAGCTGCCCTATTTCTTGGTCATATTATCTTCTATTCCAGAGTTTATTTTTAATAGAACCTACTTATCCTTTCCTAATCAGCTAGGCATTGAACCTTACCCGTCTTACGTGGGAAGAGAATTGCAGCACAGAAAGGCAGCGTTTAGTGGAAAGCTGTTCTTGCGCACCAGAATGCACTGAGTGAACACAGAACACGCTGAGGCTTTATATATAGAGAGAGCGCATATCAGCACTACATTTTTAATTCCTCTATTAAATAAAAAAGGGATTTTTTCATGTCTAAATTCATAAGGTTGTAAACCAATTAAGCTGGCTTTCCTAGTATTATTATTGGATGCATGAGCATGAATCTGTTTTAATTTTTTAAGTGATGTTGACCCTAGCAAGCATAAAAATGATGTATATAAATACTCGGAAACTGCTAAAACTCATCAGTATTTCAGTTTTCACTAAAAACTGCACACGTCTGTCTTAGCATTTGCACATTGACTGTTCAAAGAGCCAATTCCAAATTTTATCCTGATAAATATTTTCAAGGGACAGGAACACGTTGGGAAAATAACAAACATATGTTAGCACTGAGAATAACCAGTTCAGCAGTGTTTTCTTGTGTGCGTTTTGGTGCCTATGTAGGCTATTGCAATGTTAATTTTAGAAACTCTAGCCCAGCAACAGACACTTAGAAACAGAATGATGTACTGCGAGCAGCAAGAATTTTAACTGCAGACTATAGCTTTATTTTCTTATTTATAGCTCCCTTCACTTTGTCATGTTTTATGAAATATGTTTCTTCTTTGAGAGTGCCCTGGCTCTTTCCTGACCAATGGACTTATCTTCAGATTATATCCTGTTAGTTATTTTCAATTACTGAATTTACAAAAAGGTAAATCATAAAACCTTGACTTTAGAATGCCATACAAATATTATTAAGAAGTAGTTAGAATTTTACTTCTAGCTATGTTGACTTTGTTTTCACTTCTTAATAAATGTACAATTGTTTTAGGAAAAACCTTGAGGTGAACACGAAGAAATACAAACATTCATGTTGTATCTTACAGGGAAATGATAAAGCTGAAGTTTAAAGATTTGATAGTACTGCACATTTTAATAAGCAAAATCTGGTAGTATTACTTGTTTGCTGAGGTTGCAGATTAGTTGGACAGAGTCACAACAGGTACAAGTTGCTGCGGCTCTATTTGGGTTTTCCCAAAATGGGAACCAAAGCTATGCTTTTCATGTTACTTTGCATAGCAGTATTGTGTAGGGACGGGCTCAACTCCAGTTACAGTTTTTTCTCTATTCTTGATATTTTAAACTACTCCTCGTTGAAAATGCAAGATTTGTGTTAGTATTTACAAAATAAAAGTAACGAAAAACTCCATGGACCAAAGACAGTTTAGTGGGAAAATTGTTATTATGCAAACCAATAAAAAGTGTCCAGTTTTGAGAGATTTTTAAACTAACCATTAATTTTCCAAAGTCTGAAAAAATTTAGCCTTTGACGTTTTAAAAGAAAGATTAACTCTAGAGATGTGGTATTTGGAAGTTAAAAATAACATTTTGTCCAATAATCGGCTACAGTAAAGCAAAAAATCAACATTATGACTGAAATAAATAAAAAAGGTTATCATTTTTAATTGCCGCTTGTTTCAATTGAGCTTGTAATTTCTATTTAAATTCAGTTCATTATATTCTCCTACGAGTTCATACTTGTTTTTCTATTGTGTTTGAAGCGAGAAACCTCTTAATAAGAGAAACACGTTTACAGGAGAGGAAAAGAATTTCCTATTCGCCTCTGTTTTCTCTATTGACTTGAAGACCAAAGTTACATAGAAAGCCAAAATCGCAGAAGATATTATGGACATATGTGGAATTCAAACTTTAATGTATGTCTACTCCAGGATGCACTGTGTTTAGTGCAAAATGCGATTAGGGGATTGAAAACTATTTCTGGGTGGCTTTTTTTATTTCAGTATTGATTCTTTAGGCAGAAAACTCTTTCATATACATGTTTTTTATTTAAACTAATGATAAAGAGGCAAGAGCAGAGAGGTGTTTCTTTCCCTTCTACTCTGCTTGATACAGAGCCTCTTGTACTTGTCGTCTTCACTTCCTTCATAGTGTCCTTAACTCTTTATTACTTTTCATGTCGTTATTATGAATCACTCTTTTCATGTTCAGTGAGCTCAGTCATTTTAATACAGATATAATTGTAAGGTGCAAAATGTAAATCCCCGTCATGTGTCAGAAGACAAATGTGTCAAAGTCCCTTTGTCATACTGACAGGTTATAAAACCAGACTGGCTCAGTTTAATCAGGTTTAAATTTTAATGATATAAGCAAAACTCCGACTAAAGCAGCTATCTTTTTGTTATTATTTCAGATCACTGCCACAAATGAGAAACGTTTTATCATTTATTCATTGATTATATTATTCAGATCTATCTCGATCTTAACATCTGTTTTGGAGAATGTGTTTTAAATCATTAAATATTTTTCAGAGGCGGTATCACAATATGGTGGTTAGGTGTCATCTTTTCTGATAGTACCTTTTCCTTTTCACCCTTATCTTCCCTGAGGTGAATTCCTGTTCCTAGATTTATCCGTTGTGTGGCCAGGTTTAGGGAAACACTTAATGTCTTTATTGGTCTTGCTTACTTGTCTTAGCTTGACACTGAAGAGTCTTCCTGTTTAGAACTTGTAACCGGTGGCTACTATGGTTACCAACTAATAAGGCTAATAAGTGGTGGTTGCATCACTACTGGGGGTGGGAGACAGTGGGGCAGAGGACAGGAAGGGAATACAAGAAAGAAGAGTAAGATGCCAAACTAACAGACCAATAAACCAATAGACAGGGTTACACTGGGTGTTTGGGGCATCTGCAGTATGTTCCACGTTGGTCTGATCCTTGCAAGCAGCTCTGTCAACCATGGCCCTCGTTCTCAGACGTTTTATCTGTGTGCTCAGTTCAATAGAAAAGCATTCTGAGAAACTGTTGCTTCTCCTTCTTTTTAGTTTTCCTAGTCTCCAAAACCCAGTAATCCTAAAACTATCCCAGTAAGTGGACCACATGCTGTAGTCATAAGTTCTTCTAAGTCATTTCTGCGTCTGGCACCGGGGGCTTCTCATCAGTAAAGTTAATTAAATCAAAGTCTCCTGGAGATGTTACTTACAGTTAACTTGATGCTGGCTGCCTTGAGGAGCAGAGACCCAACAAGCAGTGTGTAGCCAGTGGCAAGGCCTGGCCCTCTGCTGCAGTTCACATAACGTGAAGAATTTCTGCCTCCTAACTCAGAAAACTCTAGCCTCTTCAGTACAAAGCTGTCAACAGGAGACAAAATTATGATTTTAGATTCAAGCGTAGGTAAGAGGATTGAGCTTTCTGATTTATTAATGAAGAAATGGATAGCAGTAGCTTTAGGTGACTATCATTTTCATTTGACTTTGTAGTAGTATCCTAGAGGCTAGGCTTGTATCCGAACCTTACCTCCTATTTTCAGTGATCTGAATCACCACTACATTAATATCACCAGCCATTCAAATAATCACAGTGACTGAAATGAAAAAGGATAATAACTCTCCAAAGTTGTGTGCAGACATTGCTGTTAAGCAGCTTCATCAACTTCGTTAAAGCTTTTTTCTTTGTTAAGAGTCATTTTATGAACAGAATGGCCTTCCTGAAACCAGAAGTTGTTTTCTAGAACAAGAAATGAGATGCACCCCAAGTAACAGTCTCAGAAAAAATAAGGACTAAAGAAAGATATGTCAAACTGTCTGTTACATCAGAGAAAGTGACTGTCATCACTTTTTCCAAGGTGCGGTTGATGGGAAATAGAAAGATAAATATGGACTTTTCCCTGTATTCTGGTAGTAAATCATTTGTTTTGTCAGATACAGGAGCCTGATTTCTTGCTGATCATTGGTAAATGCAGCAAAATTCATGTCTTGCTCATGTTCTTCAGAGGTGTGATTCTAGCTTCATGGAGACCTTTATAAATCACAAATGACTAAGTAAAAGCATCAAAGATAAGTCGGGATAAAATTGTTTGAGACAAAACAGGCTTAACGTGTTAATGTAAAGATAAATCTACTAAGCAATATGAAGGTGTATAGTATTTTTAAAATTAAATTAGGTAGAAAGCAAGCAGAAAACAAGGCAATTTTAGGCCCTGGTTATACGTGTCACTGACCTGGTAACCAAGAATTTATTGCTGCTTTGCTTTGGTGTTGAATGGATTATATACATAAATAAAAGATTGTGTCTTCTGCAACAGTCAAGTATTCATAAAAGCGAATGCAACCCCTTAGACTTTTTGATTTCTGAATAGGAGCTCAATTCTAACAGTACATGACAGCTTGGTCTTTGCCCAAAATTGAAAGTCTATAAATTTTCTCTTATTTTGTGAGGGAACTGCAAATTTAACATGGAGGGAGGTGGGGAAAAGAAGGGATGCGCTGTCCTTTTCAACATATTGGAAGGGGGCTGAGATCTCTGTGGGGAGTGTGTGTATAGCATATGCCTATCACAAATACTCACTGTGGTGCCTACTTATCAAGAGAGAGTGAGTCAGATTTAGCATTAGGAAAACAACTTTGCGTGAAGTGACAGCACATTTGACATATTAAAAAGGTATTCTTAAAACATAGATATTTTTAATTGCCTTCAAAGGTGTATTGTTAATATGCGAGATTCAAAATCTACTAGAATTTGCAAGATTTGAATCTGTACAAGTGAAGGAAGCCCCAGGAGGAAAAATAGCTGTATTAAGATTCCTTGGTTTTGCAATATAGCAATTTCTCAGAAAACTAGGTTTAAAGCATAGATGGGTGTGAGAGAGAACTGCCTATGGGAGACCATCGCATTGAAGAGCCTGTGAGGAGTGGGCATGAGTAGAGCCACAGTTCTCATGCAAGTTACAACTTTCCGCAGTGACAGAGTATGGAGGCGTTGGCGTTGCCTTCCTGCTTCTCCTGCGCGTTCAAGCCAGGTTCCTGTTGCCCCTCTTTGCGAAGAGAGGTCACAGATCTCCTACACTGCAGGTGGAGCCAAATAAATAGAATTAAAACATTTGGTAGCGGGTGCAGTGCCATAAATCCTGATGTCCTAATACTGACTCACCTTCTGTCATTTATGCAGATTAAATCCATCCATCCTGGCCAAAGATGCAAATCTAGTTCCAGATCATTTGTGTAAAATTTGCAAGTGTTTGAAGCTTAGCTTTATTCGAATTGGAAGTTATCTTTGGTTTGCTTGCACAATATTTTCTGCAAGGTTAGCAATGCTGTGGGAACAAGTACTGAACCCTGCCACGTGAGGACTTCCCCAGATGCTTGTTGGGAATGTTGTGAGGTTAAGAGTGCACACAAGAGAAATATTGTTTTGCAGAAAATTCAATCGATCTTTTTCAGACTTTGAAAATCAATGATTCAGGATTGATTTGGGTTTTAGATAATGGGCACAGGGATCTCTTGATTTGTGTTAACAATTTCATAAATTTCCATGGGTTACAGAACAAGTTTCCCTTTACTTATATGGAGCACTGTTTCTGTATCCAAAGCCATGAACTGCAAATGTTAAACGAAGTAGATAATGTTATTTTCTTGTTGGGTTTTAAACGGATATCAACTTCACTGTGGCATATAGTATAGTTTAGAAAATGTGGATCGATGCTCTGTTTTCAATCAGATATGTTTTCAAGAAGATGTTTGATCTTGACAAATGTAGGCAGTGTGAATCACTCTTATGTGTGTAAATGTCTAAGTGAGTGCATATTTTTACCATTTGTCCCTTTCTTTCTTTTTCCCAAGGCATATTTTCTGCCTATTTTAAGAGCTTCAGAGACATAGCTTGACATAGAGAATTGCTTGCAGCACACAACAAAGACAAACTGTATTGATCCAATAAAATCCAAGATCAATGATGTAAATTTTTGACTGGCATCTGCCAGCAACACATCTCTGAACATGTATGAGAACAAATACATTTTCAGGGGAACTCTGGTAAAATACAATGATTAATTATAATAGCCAGCCCCTCAGTTCCTTATAGAGTTTGTCATTTTAATGCACATTTCATTGTGCTTCCAGCAACTTTTAAAGGAACATATTTCTCAAGTTTAACAACTCGAGATACCAATGCCAGAGTTTATGTTAATAAACATTAGACTCAAGAGAGTGTCATTAGACTCAAGAGAGTGTCAACCAAAAAAATCCCCACAAAACCACACCCAAAGTTCCAAGTCATCGTTCTGCAGACAGTGGCTTTGAAACAGGTTTGGATTTCAAGGCAAAGAGTACCTTTTCCAGTTGGGAAGCGTCGGGTTAGAGCAGTCAATAAATGTTAATTTGCACTCCATGCAGCGTGCTGGACCTTGCAGGTTTTCCACAGCAGCTAGTTAGGATTTATGAACTGCTTAAGAATCATCTTTCTATACTCAAATAATTTTCTTGGTCTCTGTTTTATTAATTATTAACACACGTCTAACGTTATTCTCTGTGAGGTACTGTATCTACAGTTAGAGTAAGAATCTTAACATACTGCATTTTTAATAATGGGCAGTTTTCCAAATACTGCAATGACTGGAGAATCTTCTGGTAGAGTCATAAAGACAAAGTAAGAACAGATGTAGCATGTCACCTCTGGTGGCTTGGATAGAGAGCTTATTTTAGGACCTTGTGCCATGTTGTCATCCTCTCCAGATGTTCTAGACCAATCATACAGACAGCTACATTGCACCTTACGAAATGGTGGAAATGACTACAGAATAACTATGAACAATTATCAGTAGGGAGAAGGTGCATTAAAATTAGCTCTTGCTTTCGATTACAGTAGCATGCTTGCCAAATACATCATGTTTCTTACAGAAGCTGTGCATAAACATTTGTTTGAGGTTTTTCGGTTGTGTTTTCGGGGGTGTTTTTTTGTTTTGTTTTAATTTTAAATCTGTATATCCACTGTCCTTTCTCTGTATGCTCTTCATAAATGGCCAGCAATGGTCTGGTGGTTATGCTGATAAAGATGCCTCTGTAACAACTTTGTGAATGCCTGCAATGCATCGCATTAGAAATCCAAAGTTTTCTATCTATGCTCAAGGCCTGAGATCGTGTTCCCTGCTGCCCTCCTTGCAGATAGTGTTGTGAGCAAGAATTTGTCACAAGTAATGGATGGAATAGCGTGACAGATTCACTGTGTCTTAGTGGGCATGGTGGGTACGTATGTCCTGAAGTCTCAGTGCAACCTGTTAGGAAAAGAGCTTCATTATGAATTTGTCGCTAGCTGTGTTTATTTATCTTCGCAGCATATGTTTATCCATTCATCTTCAGAAGGATGCTAGAATGCAGTTTTATTTATTTTACCTAGCACAAAAACCTCAATGCACTGAATATTCCTTTTCTCTCTCTGTCTTGGAAATAACTGAAAAATATTTGAAAACGTATGTTTTAATGAAATTAATAAAGAAGATTCAATATTGCTGAACAGATTAAGGTGACATTCGTAGTCTCCCACAGTCATCCAAAACCAAAGCATTTTCTTTTTCCTAAGTTTCTCTGAGCAATCAGCATTTAAAAGAAATTTTCATTTTAAAAATAATATTTACATCACTTAAGTGATGCTCAGGAGTAAATTCTTGTCGAATGAACTAGCTGTGGGTCCCAGAGCTGCAGAGCTAAAAAGGCAGGATTTTGAACCCTAGGAAGCAGCACTCCTACGACCTGGTGCCTCATCACTAATGTTCCAGAGAAGACATCTACAGGGACTCTTGCCCACAGCTGCACCACCCTGAGCCCTCTGCTGCTGGGCAGCCAAGTACAAAGGTCTGTGTTAGCACCCAGTTCTCATAAATTGAATTATATTTCATATTGAGCACTAAGAAGACCATGTGTTTTCCATTTATTAAGAGAAACCTTGTCTATGTGGTGTATCTGATTTTATTATCACAGGTGATCAGATCCTGCCTTGTCTTATTTAATTTTTTCTTATTTGTGACCAAGAATTTGGGCAATCAATTTCTGTCAAGTGGGATATCTTCTGAAACATACCACTTGTGAGGCAGTTACTTGGAAGTTGCTTCTTCAGATTTGCTTTTCTTGTTTGAAACCCCATGGGAAGAACCATCACTCCAAAGTTCACAGAAAATAAGCGCAAGTACCTTTAGAAATTTGCTTTCAAAATTTGAATTACTCTGGCTTACAGTTCTAGCTCATACAAAAATCATTGTAATTTATTTTGTTTGCAAGACTGATTTATGACTTTGAGGGCTGTTGAGGGGGGAAAAAAGGTCTATGAAAATAGAAGTTATGTATGTTTTGAGCATTATACGTATCTAAAAGAACAAAGATTAGTTACAATAGAGCTACTTGCGGGCTAGGAATACTGTAACAGCCTCCATAGGAAGTGTTTATAAGCAAGTGTTGGTTCTCCAGTCTATGATCATTTACTCATTTGACCTTGCAGTGTAGGGTAGGAGAATCACTCCTTCTTTGTGATTTCGACTGTTAATTTCCTTTGTGGGGAGCAAGGTTTGAAAATCTTTTACCGAGGCGTTATTTACATAATAAAACACAAGCAGTCTTCTGGAGGGGAGGTGGTTACATGAACTGACTATGATCTGTGTGCCACTGCTCACAGGGGTTTGGGAGGGTTTTTTGATTAAAGAACCTAATCCTAGCAGTCTAAATTTTGCATATGTCACAAAGGCTTGCAAATTATTTGTGTAGATGCTTTTTTATGAAAGGAAAGGGTAAATAAGTATCACATATGCTGTTCTAAGATATTTTTCATAGTGGCATTAATTAACGGGGAAACATCTGCTATAAATTTGAATACCGTTCTTTTTGCTGCATCGCTGCCTTAAAGTTTTGAATCTTTGGAGAGGTTCCATTTGTAATTTTTTGTTTTTGGAAGAAACAGATATGTTTTTTCTTTGAAATGATGTCTGAGGGATAAGTAACTGTGCTGTGAATATACAGGGATTTTATTTTGTGAGCACAGAATATTAGATGCCGTTTGAACACCTTGAACTCTCTGGGAGAACTATATATATGCCTACACATTATTTATGACAGTTGGCCAAATAGAAATTGCAACTTCAGGCTCTCCTGGCATTCTAGGCATTCATTTCCAGGCATTCTAGGTATTCGCATAGCATTTGAAAATAGAATCTTTTAGTACAGCATTTCTTTCACTCGCTGGATGTCTTCTGGCACTACAAGAACGGCCATAGCCCAAAGTAACGCACATTAAAATGATGCTCTTCTGCCTTTGCGAGTGACTGTCCCATTCGGACATGTAATTTCCAGAGTTTCCTAGCGACCAGATAGCCTCCAAATGTTCAGCTATTCCAGTAGGTGTCAAACAAATTAAATTTTGGTGGCCTCCAGCAAGGGCAACACCATTTAAAAAAATCTGAAGCCACTCAACTTTTATTTCTATTTAAGTCCCATGAGAAGAAATTAGTTCTCTAGAAGTGCCCAAACCTAGTAATTTATGTTCTGTGGGGAAGCTTGAGTATCAAGGCTGCATGGGAAAGAAATATCATCAGGGAGAATTTTCTTTACATGTTTTCAGACAGAGCTGAGAGTTGGATTTACGCTGGTAGATCGATGCTCAAAGGCTGAAGCCCAATTCCCCGATCAATGGTTTTATCAGAAGGCCCCAAATGTTCTCCTGCATTCCCACTCTGAAGTGCTGGAACTATTATTATCTCATACACTTTGCCTTC
>Ga0065711_1009617_pt1 | contig 16342 bp, 10 predicted proteins | sample Hoacrofraction12_FD_59098 | JGI IMG/M metagenome (GOLD analysis project Ga0065711, IMG submission 59098) | Hoatzin crop microbial communities from Cojedes, Venezuela - Epithelial fraction 12 v2 (version 2) | ecosystem: Host-associated > Birds > Digestive system > Esophagus > Crop | place...
CCTAGTGAGGTCGCATCTGGAGTACTCTGTCCAGTTCTGGGCTCCCCAGTTCAAGAAAGATGAGGAGCTACTGGAGAGAGTCCAGCGGAGGGCTACAAGGATGATGAGGGGACTGGAGCATCTCCCCTACAAGGAGAGGCTGAGGGAACTGGGCTTGTTCAGCCTGAAGAAGAGAAGGCTGCGAGGGGACCTAATAAATGTTTATAAATATCTGAAGGGTGGGTGTCAGGAGGGTGGGGCCATACTCTTTTCAGTGGTGCCCAACAACAGGACAAGGGGCAATGGGCACAAAGTGAAGCATAGAATGTTCCGTCTGAACACGAGGAAGAACTTCTTCCCTCTGAGAGTGATGGAGCACTGGAAGAGGTTACCCAGAGAGTTTGTGGAATCTCCTCTTCAAGACCCACCTGGACAATCTCCGTTGTATACTGCTGTAGATGACCCTGCTTTGGCAGGGTGGCTGGACTAGATGATTCACAGAGGTCCCTTCCAACCCTTACCATTCTGTGATTCTGTGATTCTATGTGGACAGAGGAGAAACAGCAGTGTCCTCCTCCCCAGCACTTTATAATCTGGATGGGAGAACCAGAGGTGTGGGGTGGGAAACAAGGCAGACCTGCCTTGCAGCTTAGGTGCAGCCATAGTGACCAGAAGAGAGGACCAAGACTAAGAAACCCTGTTAATTTAGCCAATACGTCAGCCTATACAATCTTCAGCCAATGCATCATCTTGGAAACAAATCACCAGTTATTAGGGCTCAGGCGTGTGATCAAGGCATTTGAGCAACATTTAGCACTTATGGTCAGGATAATGCTTGTAGCACACCACAGAAGCAAATGGGAAAAAAGAGAACGTTCAGTGAAAGGGATCAAAACCCGTGAGTTACTTTGCATTTGCAATGAGTGAAGCATGGAGTTACTAGAGTACAAATGAAGAAATGTAACTCAGTAGCAAACAGTAACTTGGTCATAGGTTTGATGTCTTACAGTTAATGCCAGCTGGGTGTGTGGATGCATGCACATGTGCATGTGTGTGCATACAGGACTGAAGATCACATAAAATCAGGAATAGTTATGAAGTCAAGAGTATGACTAATGTTTTATAACAATTTTTTTTGTAGAAAACTGATCCTTTATTAACAATAAAGCCAGCAAACCTGAAAGAGCGAGCAGCACCTTGTTGGTTCTATTGTGTCTCCTAAGGTACGCTTTGTACGTATGCTTTGTTATTCAAAAGTGCATAATGTTCTGTCTCAGACTGAGTCATTTGTGATCTATTGTATTTTCTGAATAGCAGTTCTGCTTGGATGGTTAAACATGTGGCTATGCTAAATATCTGTATCTGAGGAATACCCACAAGTACACCTCGCTCTCTGATGATATGCAGGTAACAGGCTCAATATCATGCAATTCCACTGCAATCAAAGAAGTTCTGTAAATTTATGCTAGCTAAGAATCTCTCTCAAATGAATATAATCTTTGCATTTTCATTTTTAGTCAAGAATACATGAAGAAAACACAGAAAATTATTAACTTATTTAACAGAAACAAAGCAAGGCAAACAAATTTATATTCAGTTGCAATTTGAGGCCCTCTTTCATTTCAAATAGTTCAGTAACTCTATTTCCATTTGCATATCCAAATTATAGCTTCCTCAGGAGGTTGCGATACTGCCATGTAATCCAGAGCTCCAATATTCAATATCAGTTCTGACATTTTTGCCAATCTTTACCAAAGGTTGTTTTGTACACTACTGAAAATACAAATATATTTTATGGGATGGCCTGAAGCTAACAGAGATACTTATGTTTATAGTTATTTTTATTATTAACTTGACAAGAAATGTGGGATGATGTGCAAGCAAGGTGAGAATCTTGAGAAATGCTGACAGTAAAAGCAAATGGTGACTTTTCGAATCTTAGGTGAATTTAATGCTGATCAAAGTGAAGGTGACCACCAAAGATGGGGGAAATCACGTCAAAATTACTCTAACCCAAATTGTCATCTGAGGATCGTGAATTTATCGGACAAAACTATTTCACAAATTCCAGAAATTATCAAGTAGCCAGCCATACCAGACAATGCACATAAGACTTAATATATACACTGGGAAAGTTAATAATTTCTTTGTTTTCTTAACACTTTCTGTTCTGGAAAATTCAAGGCATTTGCTACCTCTGTTCTTGCCATCAGAAAGGGTGATGGCACCCAGACAAATGCGAACCTGCCTGCTAACTCTGCCTTCAGTGCTTTAATTAGAGCGGCCAATTGCCAATTAGGACTTTTCAACTGAATAACCCATGCTCTGTCTTCAGTTAGCGCTCTCGATTCACAGAATGGTCCTCATACAAATAAAACCTCTGCATGTCTGTCTGTGCTTAAGGCAATAGACCATGCTATACAAATACAGACATATATACTGTATATGAAGTCAAATATTTGAACATGTATATGTATGTGTGTGACATTTTACATATACACAGTGAGGTGAATGTTAAAAATTATCCTAATATATGCATATTTACAGATGCATATTTAGCTCTGTGGTTTACCAGTGCTCATTCTTTCAATATACATGCACTATTTGAAATATCTGTGTTAGATTTGTGTTAATTCATGGACTTAGAGCGCCACAGAAGAAAAATTCGCCAAGGGCTGTTAAATGCAAAGGCTACAGCAGAGGAAATCTCTATGCTCTGGATTGCTTGAACAATACTACACAGAGGGAAATGTTGCTGTGGGTTTGCTTCTTCTGCTACTTGTTCTCTAAGATTCCAGACCAGCCCACGGCTGTAGGTGTGATAGTGAACTAAACTGACCTTTGGCTTAGATGAAATTCACATATTTTTTAATACTATGGCACTTAGGGACCAAAAATCAGTTTGCCACAGGCTATTTTCTAACACAGATTGAATTTCCCTAATATGGCTATGAAGCCAAGGAGTTCAATAGCCTTCTCCTTATGAAATTAAATTATTTCCTTCAGCCTGAGGACAGATAACCTTACCTGAGCTGTTTCCTGAAGTACTGCTTAAAAGATAACAGATTCTGGTAGGGAGAGACAGCATATTTTTCTGCTGTCTCTGGAAGTGCTGCAAATTTTACAGTATAAAGAATACATATTTTAAAAATGAAATTTTGAAGAACTCTTTGATTAATTTCTCATTTCCAAACTTTGTTTAGATGAAATATGAGAAGAGTATGTGACATGTAACACAGGCTAAAGTAAAAGAATACGAATACGTTCCCCTGTTTTAAGCCGAAGGCTGAGTGTCTTCGCAGAGATAAGAAGCTGAGTAGCAAAGCAACGTCTCCCCCTCCCCAGCAAAAGATTAACAGGATACAATTTACTGCACGTTTTACTCTCTGTTATTAAATATTCTTTTTCTTCCTGCTATGCATACTCATAAAACATACTGCATTAAAAAAATGCAAGTGCAGGACAGGTTAGAAGTATGACTAGGGACTTCAGGTTATTATACAGGGTTTGATCATAACCTCAGAATATATTGCCTGGCTGCAGGTCATAGCAGTGCATGCTTTACACCCTCTGCACTCGCAGCAGAGTTAGGGTCTTGGCCCTGGACAGCTTCGCAGCACAGGGCTACATATTCCAGGGCTTATACACCACACCCCCACCGACATGGTCTGGATGGATCAGCCGAGGTCTCATCTCAAAGCTTTCTAGACCCTGGTTTCTGGGAGAAACTTTCTCCTCACTAAGACATTGATCCTCATCTTCAAAGAAAACAATTTTGCATTGGAAATAAGAATATAAAATTAGAGAGCTTTCTCCGCAGAGTTCTTGTGCCCCGTGAGATGTTCTGAACTTCCTGTAAAGTTGATCCTATCTCTTGCAGTCCAAAGCCAATGCGCTTCCCAATCTGCCTCCCTCAAATACTGTAAGGAACAATGATGCAGAAAGAAATCCACAGGAAGATATCAGTGGAAACATTCTGTAGAGTTACCCTTGAAACCTCTGCCTGGGGAGAAAAATGCCTTGGGATTGTTGGCTGAAAATTTAGGCCTTTTAACCCAAGTTAACAAAAGGAATAAGTAAAACAAACACTGCTTTTACAAAAATATTCCATAAATTCAGTGACTGCTTACACTCACTGCTTGTTCACCAGAGTCCCCAGGTTGAATTTTCAGAAATTCATATGGGAATGTATGGATGATGAGTTGACTAGAAATCTCAAATGCTTATTAACCGTACACAAAAAGGTATGAACACAGCCTTTCCATACATATTCTGAACATAGAAAAGAGTACACATCTGTTGAGAAACACGGTTATCAGCTGTCAACTGTCCTCCTACTCTTTGAAAGTAAATTTAGGACTTTAGATGGAAAAAAAAAAAAAAAGAGGGCAGGCACAATAAATAGCATTAGGATTTCCACCATATATTCAGGAAAGTAAAGCTATCGTGTACTCCTAACCACAGAAATGTTGAAATGAATAGCAATAACCAGGGTAATTTTATTACCCACAGGCAGTGAGAGGCGTTGTAAACACTCTAACAGCACATTCTTGTCCTGCAATAAATTAAGGATCGACAAAATGAAATTGAATTTCAAAGACAAATGATAGAAAACGATGTACATTTTACTTGGCGATGTAAACAAACATATCATTTCACATAATTACACACGTAAACCCCTAATTTAGAAAGACTGTGTTCTGATCTAAATGAATGATACTTCATTGAAGAAGAAAGAGAACCCACCAGGCAGGCCTGTGCAATTACGCGGAGGACTGCTGCCTTATTGTTTTTCCTGAGGTGACAATGAGAGTGAAATGACCTCTTTGAAACAAGCTAGGTATAAAAAATGATTGCCTTTAAAAACAGTTACGCTTTCTAATGTGTGGTTATGTCTGGGGAAAAAAAAAAAAGGAAAAAGCTGAAGCAAAACCTTTTTATTCGTCTTTGGTTGTCCCTTCTGTCTCCTGTTAGAGTTCCCTCAGCTTATTGCTGAAAATATCAAAACTCTGCACAAAAGGCACAGCAAACATTTACTTCAATGAAGAATTTGGATTATGCTTTCCTTTAAAGGCAGATTCTGGCTTTTTTTGTTCTTAGAATCTGTTCAAAATGACAATATGGTGTGCCCGTCTGTTCAGCTTGGTGGAACAGGGGAATCGAAGGGACTCCCTTTCATCCCTTCAAAACTCAGCCAGCGCAGTTCTCAGCAACTGCCGGCAAAGCCACCACAATCTTAAATATTTCTCTCCATTTTAAAAGTGGCCAAGCTTTCTTTTCCCAGTATTCCTACTGTGATAGAGGGGATTGTAAGAAACGTGAAACTATAACAAAAAAGCCTTAATATTTTCAAGTTTTTAGTAGTCTTTAGTACTGTAACTTGTATTCCTGCATGCATAGTGATCTAATAATGTAACTGTTACACTAATCCCTATTTTCTCATTAAGGAAAGTAGTGGATGGACATGGGCACAAGCTATCACTTAGTCATTAAACAAAATAATTAAGTGAAACAAAAGTGGTCTTGGTTCCCAGTAAATAATTGGGATAATTGTGGGATAAAAGAGACTCCTAAATAATTCTACTCCAGACAGCTCGGCCTTGGGAGGACAAATGCGCCAAGCTACAGAGATAAGGAGGCACCAAGAGAGCAACAAGACTAGAGCCAAACAACCTGAAGGACACGGTATATGTGATCCTAGAACTGAGTTTGTGCAGAAACAAAGGTCAATCAGCAAACACCACAGTGAAGAGGATGGGCCTTCATCTTGGGACCCCCAAAGACCACCCAAAGATGCTAACAAACATGCGTGAAAGATATTTACATATGCTAATTAGTTATCAGAAAATTAATAAATATGCTAAGTAGTTCTTAGAAATATAATAAATATTTACATGTGTGATTGTATTTAACCTGCAGTAACAGGGTGTCTGGCGCGTATGTTTGGAGGAGAAACCCCCGTGTGCCCCCGTGTGCCCGGCACTGCAATAAAAAATACCTGCTTAACAGTATACATTGTACTGTTAGGTTTTTCCTACTGGATCTTTGAATCACCTGGAATGCTGTTTGGGAGCATGACTGCACAGCTGAAAGCCCCTGGATTCCAGACAGACTTCATTTATGGGTAATTTCCACCTCCATTTTGGTCAGCTGAAGAAGCCAAGATCCTTTGGCTTACCCTCACCTCATTAATTTGCCAGTGTCCCTCTTGCATTGCAGTTCCAGCCCTCGTCCCTCCTAAGCATGACGGACGGAGGCCGAACACTGCGCTCCAGAAAACATCTACACTGTTCCACCAAAGCAACCTAACCACCTCCTCCAGTGGGTGCACATCTTGCAGAGAGCGGTAATCTTGCTACTAGTCCTGAAATGCATCGTTTCACTTACTCCACTAATGAATTTCTACTCTTTGAACTCCCAGGGATCTTGTCTTTCTTTTTCATTTTTCCCCAACCTTTCCTGTTTGGATGATGCCTGCTAACTCTGGATCAGAGCAAAACTCCCACTTTTGAGGACAGCACCATTGAAGAAACCACCAAACAAGATCATTTGTCTAGCCAATACTTGAAATAATCTGTTAATGCGTGCCCTTCAGCATGCAAATTCCTCTTTCAAGACTCATCATTTTTATTTTCTCTTTAGCCAGACCCATATGCACATATCAATTCGACTATTAATCTCCATGGCCTTGTACCTCGTAACTTCTGCAGTACAACCATATCAAATGCATTACTGAGGTCCACGTAGATGACACAGAGAGCATTTCTTAGAACATCATTTATCTCATCAATGACATCAAGGCAGGCTGATAACGATTTACTTCTGGTAAACCCAGGAGCACTTTTATCCCATTCTCTATTTATTTCCATGTTTTTAATTATACTGTCCTTCAAAATACATTCGAAAACCTTACACATGACAGAGGTCAGACAAATAGTTCTGTGACTGCAAGGCTTATTTCTTCACCCTGTCTTCCTGCTCTTTACCCCTGACAATTTATTTGTTATCTCCCAATTGTATGGTCTGAATCACCGATTTGATAATACCCCTCAGTAGTTACTGGCTACAGGAGTTCAATTTAAGGTGCCAGGTTTTTTCACATTTCTGGAGTGGAGATTATCATAGTTCTTCTTATTTGCTGAGAGAGTGATGGCAGTGAACTGGGTTTGGCCAGGAAGAAGCCGAACCCCCCATAACTCTGGACAACAGGACACAGTCTGCAAACCTGCCTGTGCCAAGCAAAAGTCACCACCTGCCTGTGGTCACTTAGGACCACAAACAGCCTCAGGCATCTCAGGGAGGTGCCTGAACACGGGTGGGATGAAGCTAGTTCTGCACTTGCAACTCCAGAAACCCTCCCCTGCAAAACGATCACAGGGTGGTGGAGCCACCATCTACCACCCAAGGTCTGCGATTTTTAAATGAGGAGACCGATAATACTGAAGGTGCCCAAGATGCTCTGGCTCCTCCAGCACAACCGATGGGCCATTTCTCCACAGTGTCACCATAGCCTGAGTCATCTCTTAGAGCTGTGATTACTTGAAAGAACGGAGCAAATGCCCCTGAGGGACTCTTCTGCAGGGGCTCAGCTCTCCTAAAACACTTCATAGGGAAGTTCACAGTTTGTGGGATAAGGAGATTTTCAAGTTCAAATCCTTTATTTAAGCTTAAATGAATGCATAAGAACAGAAATAGCATTCATATCTTCTTTTGTTGTCTTCTCTTAAAAAGTGCAGTGCCTCCTAAAAACCTAATTGTTAATATGATGCCTCAGCACAGATTTTAACATCCCCCTGCATCGTTTTCATTTTCAGGGAGAAATTACAGAATTCTATCTGCATTATAATTAGCATATAATTATTACTGGCAGGAACAGCTATAAATGTATATAACTGGTGGTTAGCTTGGTAACCAGCACACATAATCATTATACAATTTTCTTTAATTTTTTGGTCCACAAAGGCCTCATAATTCTGCAAATGCGACGACTAAGCCTAACTAGACTCTGGTTATAATTTATGCTAATTAATTTGACTGTTAGCGAGAAAGAAGATTTATATAACATCCACGACGGGGGTAGGTGGTGTCACTTTCAGTGGAAAGGGGCTATGAGAACACTCTGCACTTTGGGCCTGAATACACCATGAATTGTTGTTCGATCTCTTTTTCTGGTGTATTATGATGTAATGACAAAGGAAGGAAAAAATAATAATAAAAAAGTCTCCAATGTATGCTTTTGTATAACATATGCATAGGTCGCAGCATGATGAAGTCCTGGTATTCTCCTTTCTCAATTGTGGAGGAGGTGCGGAGGGTGCGCAGGGCACAGCTGTCAGTTTTTCCTTCTAATCTAGACACCCTCATTACCTTTTATAGAGAAGTGATTTTGCATTTTTCCACACGCACCCTGAACCAAGGGCTGTTCTTCACAACAGAAAAACAACCTCGGCTTTTCTCGCATCTGCACTCAAAAGGGAGGCGTTGATCCCTCATTACCAGCAATTGTCGCCAGCTCAGCAAAGCCACAGCGCTGGGAGAGCGGCACCTTCTGCTAACTGCAGATTCCCCAGGTCAAGTCAATCTCGTCTTCATCGCTAATAAAAAAATGATTCATCGTCAAGGTGACCTTCCTGAACCAGAGGCAGAACGCAGAGCTCCGGAAAGAAGCCTCATAGAGAAGATATATGGCCTTGTTTCGTGACATGCAGCTTGCAGATAGACCTCAGCACTGTCAAGATCCGCTGCCCTTCCCAAGGTGGTCTCCTGCCTAAGCAACCGCACTGAGACACTTCTGCTGGTTTCCAGCTCACCCTCTGTCTTGGTCTGTAACCTTACATGAGATGTTTTATGTCTCTGTGCTTCAGTTTCCCCTCACATGAAACTGGCATAATTGATATCTTTCTCTGTAAAGTGTCCTGTGATCTATAACGGAAAAAATTACTTGTGTAAGAGTAAGATAATTATTATTAACTAACAATATCTCATATAGCTCAGCTGTTACAGCACTAAATATTTTCCAAAATTTATTACTGAGTAAAGAAAATAATTTATTTAAAGACTGAAGTGAATTCTGCTGCTTTCCAGAGTTTTCTGCTTTCTTTTTCTCACTTCTCTGTGCAGGGATTTATTTACATTGTTATGAATGGGTAAAATATAGTATTAGCTTTGACTCCTACTTCAGTGGCTCAGCACATAATAGCAAAAATGCACAGCAAAACTAGAACGCGAGCAGTAGCTGCTTTTCTCTACAAAGCCGGTTCAGTACCTCAGCCTTGCCGAACAGCTGTCAGAGCAGAGAGGCAACAGAGGGGGTCCTGGGTACCAGCAAATCTTTGGCTGAGGAAGAGGTGCAGAATCAGTTATTTGCAAAGCAATATCTTTTGCCTATATACCAAGCGAGAGGTGGGATCCTGACGCTCAGCTTTTTTCCACGTGCACAGGCAGACGGAGCAGAGGAAGGGCAAACAGACCCTATGTTTAGCTGCTCGGCTGGGGGTCTCAGCAGAGTCCCAAGCACTGTCCATGCTGGCTGCTTTTCAGCAATGACACTGATATATTTATAACTCCCAGGATGACTGGGGAAGAACCTGAAGGGACTGGGATGAGCATAGAGGGGACGGAGGAACAAGGAGATGTACATTGAGGGAGGATGTGAATGTGCATCAGTCCCAGCAGAGGAGAAGAGAGGACTGAAAGCAGGGCATGTTAAGCATGCCTTTGCCACTGATGGGGCTGATGACAGAGCAGCAAGGGCCGGCCATCACCTAGGGAATGAGGATGGAGTGCTGCTATTACAAGGACTGTTTTTGGGACAGAAGATGCAGAAGCATTCAGAGGCTGTGGCAAGCTGCTGCTGGAGGTGCTGTAACTGTAAGGACAACCACCACCGCTTGCTTCTAACTTTCTTCTGCCTGAAGCCCAGCCCTGCTGTTTTGATCCATCACTGCTGATACACTGCCCCTCCTGTTTCCTCTTATTTCTACTTTCTACCTACTCCTTTCAACTCTTGGTGAGTGCATAGGTCCTCATATCCTACTTCTTCACCCTCTGAAGGCCCCAGATAATGATCACCTACCTGAAAGAGGGATGTCTGTGACTTGATCCAGGCCTCACCTGTGCTTCTCTGCTGGTCATACAAATGGGGCTCTGAGGTCCTCCCAGATCTGCATGGCAGAACTGTGAGCCCAAGGAGCAATCAAAGCTACTCCTCTATTCCTGCCTTAGTCCTTTCAATTGAGTAAATCAAGTCTCCTTATTTACCCCCCTCTTGTAGAGACCCCTGTCAGAAATATTAAGATGGATATGTATGAAATAGGAATGGAAACACATGTGTGTGAAAGCATCAGAAGAAACAACAGTCCAGTTTAAAAGAATGGTCTATTGACAAACCAAGGAGATGACTGACAGGAGTCATACAGGTAAACTCTGGGGAATCTGCTGCTTACATCTGGGCAGAGGGCTCTGATAAGGTCCTAGTACTGATGACTCATCAGCAGAAGACCTGTGGTCTGGTAAGGAGGACAACAGGGTTACAGTACATCACATATACCATTATCCTAAGAGAAAAACAGATGACAGTCCTAAAGATACCCAAGATGAGGAGATGAAGATAGAAGGCAGTGATTTATGGAGACAGCAGTAAGCAAGGTTGTGATGCAACGACAACTGTTACTTCCTAGATGTTTTAAAAGACCGGTGCAAAACTTGGTTCCTTGTCAGTCAAGAAGAACCCAAGAGATACAGTGACAACTTCAGTTTCCCACAGAGGTCATCTTCGCCACAGCACTCGGATATGCACACCTTGCTATGGAGGGTATGAGTAGGTAAAACCAACTTACAGAGCAAGCTAAATAAAATAAAATGCGCTTCTCCCTTCACAAGGTCTCGCACCGAGTTTTGTGACACTTCACTCTGACACTCTTATTTCAGCTAGTTTTCAGCTAGGTGACTTCTCAGTAAAACGGATGCCATGTTTAACCATCCTGCTGACCACAAGCTTAGCAGAACCACGGCGATAATACACACACCCGTTGTGAAACCTCTTCTGTGCTAACCTATCATGATTCAAAAGCTGGTTGTTACTGCACCACTGGATACAAAGGCAGAGTGGGATGCTTGGTGTGCTCATTTGCATCTCATTACCCAGCATGCTCTTCCTCCTCATAGCTATTTTCATAGCAGCATTGTTGTCCGAGCCCTGGGAACAAGCGGAAAGATTTGGTGACTTTGGATGCATGCAGTTCTTTTCTAGTTGCTTTGCTCCCCCTTTATAATGAAAGGCTTTGCAAAGTGGCAAAAATGAATCAATTTTCCATTTTTCAGGCTGTATGGGTGGGGTTTTTTTGTGAGTAGTTTAAGCTATCAGGAGAAAATCTTGAATAACAAATAAGACAGAAATGTGAGCCTAATGTTCCTCTCTACAAGGTGCTCAAGCATGAAGGTTTTGATAGGAGAGTAAGAAATAAGATTTAACTTCCTTCTGATTTAAGTTTCGTTTGTACAAAGAACCTATTCCAGCAAAATGTGATTGCAAGCTCATTATTCAGTGAAGGGCAAATATCTTCAATCACAATACAGTAAGATCAGCAGCTTTCTCTGTGTGTTACAAGCCTCAGCGAAGAGAACTGAACATACTGGCTTCTGTCATTGTCTGCATCTAAGACTGTGATGATTTCACCCTGTCCAATTCATTTCAAAAGCTGCAGCTTCCAATTAAAAGTATAAGTTGTCAGCCAGAATAAGTGTCTATCATTTGAGCCAGAGCAGTTTTGGTTTCTGGCAGGTTTACTGCATCAAAGGGTTGATTTACAGATCAGTTACAATTTTTTTCTTCAGCACTAAAGGGAATAAAACCGCCTCAGACACATGACTAGAAACAACACTAAGTTACTGAAGTTTTCCATAGTTTTCGATATGTTTTATCGAGTCGGAAATAAAACTTCAGTTCTCAGTGCCTTTATAGTTTTCAACAGGCACTTAAAAAATAAAAAAAAAAAAAAATCCTGGAAAGTCTAAAAACCTCAACATCACTATCTTCAACAATATCTAGCATACAAAGATTGCATTGTACTTAATAAATGTCAGTTAATTCAGCACCAAAAGCCTGTGTGAGGTATGAAGTTAACTCCTCCACGGGCTAAACAGATTTCTCCCATTTTACATATAAGGAACCTTAGCTACACAGCCACATGTTGAAGACTGCTGCCAACCATAGCAGCAGTAGATTTCAAACTCTTATCTTCAGTCTCTCAGGTTTGTGTTTTAAGAATGTGAGCAATTTTGAGAGTCCTTGAGACAAAAAATGGGTAAATACGGGTAAAAGTCATATACAAATACAGGACAGAAAATCTCGGGGCAAGGAGAAACGATGAATCTCTGGGGTTTTAAGGCTAAGACTCAGTACCTCCTTAAAACATGCAGACCGTTTGCTCCTTGGGCTTCATGTGGCAGGAGGATGAGTGGCATTTCACAGCAGGATGCCGTGACGATGCTTTTAAGTGTTTATGCTGCATAACCCTTGATTAATCAATTAGGCATTCTCAGTCACTCAAATTAGTCATTTTACTAGCAGTATTGTTTTTACAGCAGTGGCACAGCCCTAGGTCTAGAAACTGGTTCTGTAGGATCCAAAAGGATCAGTTTATACCTGCTGTAGGCGCCTGGGATGTGCTTGGTCAAATGAAAACAACCCAGAGATAAAAGGCAAATGGATAAGGTGTTTAAAATATTTTAAAATGGAGGAAATCTTTCAGCTTCTTTAAAGCCCTAATCTACCCCAAGCACACTGGACTTAGCTTGGAGAAAGTGTGTTGGGGCATCACGGAGACATGCAGAAACTGGGAGCAGAGACCAGAGGCTGCTTGGCAGCTGGGATGGGGATCCATTGGAGCCAGGAGAGGCACAGATGTAATCACATGAACAACAAAATCCAGTTTTTGAAGAGGTCATGCTGTGTGGTAAGAGCAACGCACAAAGTTGAGTGCACTCCTCGAGCACCTGGACAACCCTGGTAGCTACTGCACAGAGTGGTGATGGTGGTATAAACCCAGGGGTGCATGGAGAGCTACAGCAGCTGTTTCTCTTCCAGGGGCAGTGCTTGTACGAGCAGGCAGAAATGAATCGAGGCTGCGACGGTGCAGAGTAACAAAATGACAAGCAATAGTTCATTAAAAAAGCGAAACAAGCAACAGTTCATTCAAAGCTCATGAAGACACCCGATGCCTGAAAATAATTTTGCTTTTTCAGTTGAAGGCAAACAAAGGAATAAGATTAAATGCATTTTTTGTACATGGGCTTTTCCAAGAGTCAGTAAGTATTCCCCCAGCCACACCATCAAAACCCTTCTCAAAGCCAAGGGTTAGCGCAGGTGCCACAGACCAGAACAGGACCCTGGTTAACCAGTACAGGTAAGACTCGCTGTACTCGTCTGCATTCTACCTGGCTGACAAACCCCCTCATGCAGTCACAGGAGACAGGCAGGCACTTCTTAAGCATGATTTATATGGTTTATTTTAGATATCAAAGCTAAGAAGAGATAAAATGCAGATAGGGCTCTGTCTCTCTCCAGTCACTATCAAGGCAGTTTACAAAACCAGCTCTGGTGCAGATGACTGCAGGTTTGATAAGGGAAATTTGACCCTCTGTGTCCTGAGAGATAAAACCCAGCAGGTGGATGAGGGAGGCAGAACGGGACTGTCCCTCACCCCGGGTCCTTCCCAATTTGGGGCTGTCAGCATGGCCTTACGGCATAAATTAGAGCAGCCCCAGAGAACCACGAAGTAGCTCTGAATCCTTTATTTTAGGCTACATCGCTCTCTTTCCCATCATTGATATTTCTCCAGGCTCCTCTGCCGGCTGGCCCCTTTCCACATCTCTGTGTGAGGAGGAACCTCTCCTGTCCTGCGGCTCAGACAGCTCCCTCATCCTCTGAACATTGGAGTTCAAGCAGCAAGATAGCACCTGTGACCCCTATTTCTGCCACTGAGATAAATTCAACTTTCCATGCAATTTTATTTCTAGGTCAAGACAAGAATAATAGATTAAAACCAAAAATAGCTGAGCATTCAGTCTGGAAGCTGCTGCAGCGCTGCACTTCCAGCCTGCCGGACCACAGACAGCCTCCTGCCTCCAACCATGCCAGTTACTGATTTTTGTACCAAAACATTTACACTGGCATACACCCCAGTGAGTGCAATTCTATGGGTGTAAAGGTGCTTTATACTAGCACAGATTATCAGATAAACAAGCTCATTTATACTGCTGTAACTGCATTCACTTCAGGGTATTTGTACCATTTTAATGATACCAGTGTAGATAAAGCAATACAACTTGCGTCTACAGACAAGACCTCAGCCTAATGGTAATTAACACAGACATTTCCAGACACCCTGAGCAGCTGAGGTTTATGTTAGAAATAGCAACTGACCCGTAACAATTTGCAACAGCATCAGAAACCTCCATAAACCATCTCCACCTTCAATTGCTTTTGCACATTTGCAGGGAGGATGTTAATTATGCCCCTTTTAGCAGGAGGCCCCAAGAGCTAAAAGTTGCTTGTGGCCACTTCTCTCCCGTGTCTGGACAGCAAAACAAAAAAAAAATAATCAATTCAGCCACTGACATTTTGCTGTGAAAGAGCTAAGGCAGCACAAAAAAAGCTGATAAAAGTGGTGGTTAACCCTGTGCTAGTCTCATTGTTCTGTATTCCCCAGCACGGAGCGCTCGCGCAGCCTGTGGAGCGCGGGAGAAGGGTCTGTTGCTAGGGCTGACATCACCCTTGTTTGCTCGAGCCTTGCTTCTCCGGGCTGTGTTTGCATCATTAACCAGCCCTGGCTCTGCGCTGGCCCATTCAGCCGGGCCTCGGCTGTCGGCTCTCGAGCTCCTCGCTGCAAAAGGGACCTGCCAAAGCGCTTGGCCTCGCTTGGCGAGAGCCTTGGACATGCATCAAGATTACTTTGGATGGTGTATTTGTCAACTTGCCCCAGGAGAAATTGCGCCCTGCACAGTAAGTAACTTGACAAAGGGAGAAAAAACAATCCCAGAAAAACAACTCCTCGCTCCCATAAGCGCCCTCCATGGGTTAAACTTAACTCCAAAACGCAGAAAAACAGATTGCGCTTTCCGCTGAGACTGGATTTGCCAAGAGGCTGCTGAACCCATCAATGCGATAATGGATACACTTTTTGCTTAGCTTCGTACTCCTGGTCTCTTTATCTCTTTTTCTTGAATAACACTAGAACAATCTCATGGGAAACTACAAGAAATTTCTTGTCCGGAAAAAAATGAGGTTTAATAAAAAAAGGTGCTGCCAACGCAGACAGCCAGAAGTGCTGCCGTTGGACAGTCAGGGAACTGAGGCACAGAGCAGCTTAGAGACTTGCTAAAGGTCAAACACATAGATATATGTGAGCAAGGGAAGACTGAAGCGCTGTCTACGACTGCTGCAGAAGCACAGACACCAACTAGACACACAGACTCCTCATTTCCAATCATCTTCTATTTCCCAGCTGTCTGAGTGGGTCGTACAACATTCGGATAAACAAAGGGCGTGTCATGTTTAAAATATACACGGCATAAATATGGAAAACGCTTAACAAAACCGACACATATACTGAACAGATTTCCAGAAATACGCAGAATTTTCATTGGGAGGTGTTGTGCTTTTTCCTTAGGGATGAAGAGGGGGATGGAAATACACCCTTCTTTAGTGGGAAGCAGATATGTAATTGAAAAATTGAAAGATTTCTCTAAATGTGAAATACCAAATCGGACTCATCTTGAGATCAAGACACCTGAATATAGGTGTCTGCATGTGACATAGGGAGCTCATCAGTACATGTTCAACTTGGTTGCCTACACACATGCATCCAGGGCTTTGGGTACTTCTCCTGGCCCCAGCTGTTGCATTGGAGAGACACAGCTCTCCTGCAGGTCCTGCAGATGCCTCGGGTATCCTAGAACTTCTCATCTGGCACTCCATGCCCACATCTGGAGTGCTTTTCTCCCAGTTTGAGGGAGAAAAACAGAATGGAGAAAAAAAAAAGAAAAGAAAATTTGCCTGCATGTTCCTGCAACATGATGATGGGGACATGTCACGTTAAAGGGGGGGTAAGGGGAGTCTGATATTCAACTAGCCTGCCAGAGCCCTTCCAAGGACTTTCACTGAAACATTTTCGCAAAGTTGAAACAATAGGTAATTTATTCAAGCAACAGTTATCACAGATTCGGAATTGTCGTTGATAAATTCACTGTCTACAAAAGTTGAGCTCAAAGTAATAGTTTAGCGCTTTAGTTAACAATGTGTTCCCGGGGATACGTCTGACAAAGTCAGAGGCGCGACTCTTACCAAAAAGGCGTCCCTTCT
>Ga0065711_1041195_pt1 | contig 16342 bp, 8 predicted proteins | sample Hoacrofraction12_FD_59098 | JGI IMG/M metagenome (GOLD analysis project Ga0065711, IMG submission 59098) | Hoatzin crop microbial communities from Cojedes, Venezuela - Epithelial fraction 12 v2 (version 2) | ecosystem: Host-associated > Birds > Digestive system > Esophagus > Crop | place...
GGGGGGGGGGGGGGTGTGTTCGTTACACTGAGCTGTACGTTGAGGCGATTTAATTTTGGCACTTAATTTTGGCAATTCTGGTGCGCACCCTGGTCTGGGGCACTCCTGTTGGTGTCTGTTCCAGGGGTGGAGTTTCCAAGCCCAAATGAAACAGCCGAGCGGCTAAAAAAAAGTTAGTTGTGGAAGAAAATGGCTGTCACGGCAAAACCTCATCCTGCCGAGAAATACAGTTATGCACTGAATTAAAGAAAACCACAAGCCACACACAACTCCGCCCCTCCAAACATCAAAGAGCTAATAAAAGAAAGCTAAGGAATGAAAAACGAAGGCATTAAAAAAAGACAGGAAAGGAGAAAGATCAAAACCATACAAATTTTAGAGCTAGAAACTGTGAGAAATAACAAACACCAAGAAACCTGGTAAATCAATATCTTTATTTTATAGAAAGTAGTTTGATCACTGTGCTGAACCTGCCATTAGAGGCGGTTTTGCTATTTTTAGTAAAAATAAACATCTGAAAAAGTTATTTTGGAGAGCGTATCATCTCCAAGATTATCTCCTTTCAATCACTGTTGCTTTTTTCATACCTATTGCAACTAATCTAACACTGGGTGCTCTTGAGAGGAAGGGAGTGGTACCTAACATACGGTATCTCACCAGTTCATTTCCTGAACTGGTAGCAAGGTGCCTAAAACCCAGCACAACATGTGTCAGCTCACCCTGCGCCGCAGCAGCGTGGCACAAAATCAGCATCTATCCCACACTCCATCTTTCTACAAAAACATCCGGCAACATCAGCTGTCAGCTGAGAAGTTTCTGGTTAAGCGTCACACAGCAAGCCAGTTTAAGTACCCAGATGGCCAGTTTTAACTCTCACAGGTTACTAAAGTAATAGTAAAGAGCTTGGATCATGTATCTGTTTGAGGTAACTGAATCAATTAGCAACACAAGAATGACGCACTCTGATTGCATTATGCATTGCTACAGACAAACACAAGTCACAACTGCTAGTCTATGATAGTTAAAAGGGACACTGTCAACTACAAGTGAATTACTTTTGTCTGGACATGGAATATTGTTGATTAAGCACTGGTAAATGCAGATTTTAAGTTCCATTTGTGCATGTGGCTACGGCAAGCACAAAACCCTGGGTAGCCACTACTGTCTTTCTGTCTGAGTAACTTGCACAGCAACAGGGAGAAAGCATTAGTTGCTGGAGGACAAAAGACAGTGGAAGTTAAGGGCAACACCTGGAAGAGTTTGGAGTTCATTTTTGCCCCAATGACTAGATTTGAAGTTGAGAGCGTCCCCTTAGAATTTCAGATACAACAGAAGTTAACTGATTTTGATTCCATCATTACAAGACAGCTACTGATAATCTGACTTACAGTAATTGCTAAACATCAATGAACATTATACAAGCAAATAACTGATTTGTAAACGAAGTAGCAGCAACGTGGAATTCGAGAAGTTTGAGTTTCTCAGGATTTATTAGATTATGAAGGTGTGGCAAATACATTGTGATTTCACATAATTCAGTTTTGAAAGTAGCTTATGGTAACTATAAACATTATTGAAGATGCCTGCTCACAGTCAGTACTTTTTTGGTACAAGCATTAAATTTGCCAGGATTATTCATAGTGTAGCTCTACTCATAAAAATGACAACATTGCATGTCTTTACAAATTACATATAAAATCTGCTCAGTTCGCAGATGACAGGACAGCTTTTTGTGACTGCCAGTACAATAAACTGAGCTTGAAATATTAAAGCTAATGAGATATAAATATTTCAGGACAAAACATCAAGGATACAATTTTATAATGTTGCCATGATTTTTGCACATTTTCCTTTTATGAATGTAACTTTGTTAGTTCAGTGGGTGCACAAAACTAATGCATGTACATAAGCAGCTACAAAGTCAGGGTTTCAGTGGATTCTCAAGGAGTGTGCTACTGTTAACCCCATCGTTCTCCTTCTTTCGTAAGAATAAGGAATATTAGAAACTCAGTCACCGAGCATCGGGCAAGTCTGTTTAGTAAGGTGTTGTCACTTTCAGTCGGTCACTTTTCTGGTCCATCACTGTACTTAAACTGTTTGATATCAATTTTGAATTCAATCTGTAAGTGTTGTGGAAGAACAATTACAACTGAATCACTGAACAGCTGTACCAGTTTGAAATGCTGTCATATGTTTCTTCATGGCAAAATATTCACATTCTTTTTATTGCACAATTTGAAAATTCAGGTTATGTGCATAAAAACCTTCATAGTGTTTGCACTGCAACTTGCGAAACATACATTTAAAATGACCTTAATACATTTTTACAAAATCTTTTTAAACAATTTTATATTCTTAAGAGAAAAGCATCCTGAGAATGTTACAAAGTTCGTTTTGCAAGCCCTTCGTTTCTGCTATGCTTTATTTATCCCCATAGTTCCTAATTTGACAAGTTTATTTTACAGTTAATATCTTGGTGCAATATTTCACAAAATATCTTTTAGCAAAAAATACACCATTGGCATTCAAGTAATCCACTCTCACATGTAATTTACAAATTAAACCTCTGCCAAGCTCTCAAGTCAGAAAAAGTAAACCAAAATACTTACAGAAATAGGTTTTAGCTGACTAAAAAAAAAAAAACAATGTAAAGGCTTTGTGCATTAACAGTTTGGTCAAATATTTAAGTTATGCAGTTTAATATTTTGGCAAAAAAAAATCTATCCTTTTTAAATCTTTTTCTTTTATTTTACACCAGATGTAAACATACAGTACAAAGACTGGAAAGTATTAAAGTACTTTGCTGTTTAACTTTTTACCTTTTTCCTTTTTTAAAGTACTTAGGAAATGCAGACAAACAAGAACATAAGTGCTAAGAATGAACTGAGTATCTTTGGGCTAAATAAAAGTCTTACTGGAAAAAATTGTAAAAATAAATTAGTCTTTTTCCTCTACAGACATGTAAATAAATATTCTCTGAAGAAATTCTAGTGCCATATCCTAAAGCAGTATCTTCCTGTATCTCTTTGATCAAGACTAAAGCGTCACACAATCTTGACTGTTTTATAGGAAGATATCCATTAATATTTACATATTTTTGTAAAGGGAGTGTTCAGGGTTAAAAATATATTTCTTTTTAAAAGGTAAGCCTGCCATCCTGATGGCAGTGATTCAAGCTATAGAACAGAAGACAAGTTACAGAACATACTCAGTTTCTTATACCCTAGATCAGAGGAAGGAGATTAGGCAAGTTAGAGAGGTAAACAGCCTGGATTCCAGGAATGGAGACAGACAGTGGCTCATCACATGAATGCTTGCATGGCCAGGAGTATCTACTCACACAGGCTTTGTTTCTCTTCTATACATACGTATAAATTTTTATTGTTAGCTGACTAGAAGAGAGACAGTTATGGTTGCCACAGTGAAAAAGTAACATTATCTAAGGTTTCCATCTGGACACATCTGCTTTTAGAAGGTGGCCAGGTGTTGAATATAAGCAGAGGCCATGCCCAGATGGTACACTCCAGGTGGGAGCGTAACTACCTCAAAAGGAAGAGTAAATCACTTCAGTAACATCTTAATAATATTCTAAATATATAATTCGGAGTCATGTATAGCTTTTATTTTAGGCAACAATCAAAATCTGAAGGACCTTGTTAATCTTTAAGGCATCAGTGCATCAGGGACTAAAAGCTCCAGGCAATATATATGGGGGGGCGGGAGGGGGAAGCATCTTTGTGGCACAAGCTATCTTTGTGTATCTGCTTTGTTGGCTAGTTGCAGGAAAAATATTTTCAGGGACGGCAGAAGGGGAACATTATAGACTGTTTTGAGAAACATATTAGATCATAAGCTTCACATCATTTTTCAACACATCATTTAAAGGGCTAAATCCATCGGGCAAGATTCTCATCTTTACTGTTCCATCAGCACCACAGGAAAATATGTGATTTGCTGGTCCTGTCTCAATTTGCATGACTCCCGTCCCGATGTTTCTGAAGAGAGACTGTCGAGCATGCTCATTGATGAAAGTGTGAAGAAGATGAAACGAAGACAAACTCCATACCTGAAAAAGCATCAAACATCAATTTCTTATAAGCATAACTACCATGATCTTATAATTTGCCAATAATGAGTCATGGTGAAACTGGGCTACATTTTACATTCATTTTTTCTGACACTAACTGTAAAAGAAAAGATATGTAGCAATCTGTAATGATACAGTTATAGAATATTAATATTAATTTTCTACAGTAAGGAATATTGGGGGAATAACAGGACTAAGGTAAGACTAACTAAAACAAGGACTGCAAGGTAAGACTAACATTTCATAATAAAATTAGTAAATGTGAAAGTCACGATTGAGAACAAATGCAGAATGTATGACATATCTGATTACTCCACACCTATGCAAGATTCTTTTGAATTTACACATCATCACTATCTTCATCTCTCCCTCCTTCCCCCTCATTAATACCTTTATGTTGCCTTCAGCAGATCCTGTGACAAAATACTCTTCTGTAGGACCAACAGCAATTGCTTTGACTGGAGAGTCATGACTCTGGAGTAACTGCTGCTGCTGTTTTTGGCGAAGATCGATTATACATGTAAAGCCTTTTCTGCCTCCAGATATTAACAGCTGATGTTTTGGAGCATACGCTAGCACAGTTGCCCCACTATCATGACAGATAAAAGCTGAAAACCAAAGCAAAGTAATTTAAATCAACACACGGTACTAACTTCAATCTCACAGTACTGACTTTCATTTTCCATCAACCTCTAATGGTTCAAGACAGTGACTTTGATACTGTAACCCAACTGAACACAACCAGTCCCTTTGTGGCAGTATCATATATATGTAAACCCAGGTTCACATCAAACATCCTGAAGTTGCAGTATTGTCAAATTAAGCAGCTGCAATCTCTATGAAAAAAATGTATATCCTTTCCGTCCCTGTGTAATTGCAAACTATTAAGCCGTGATGAGAAACAGACTATTTTCAAACTCTCTAATGCTTGTTATTTTAAGGCATGTGTTTCCTATAAGAAATGTCCTCCTAAATTATTTGCCCAACTATCTTGTAAGTTTCCTTTGGTTATTTTACTTTTACTCTGCTGCTTTTCACATTTGTTTAGATACATCTACTCCCCGAAACGAGCGGAGGAAGTGAATGAACTATCAGAAAAAAGCTCAGTATGTTTGAGACTAGATGTTATGAATCCTAACATGTGGCATGTAGCATATTGTAGTTCAAAGGGTTCTCTAAATTTACATTTAGAAATTACACGTTTCTCGCATATATTTAAGCATTCACCACACTTCAATTACAAGGAGTTCACAACTCCTCTCTCTGAGCCTCATTCTGTATTTCAGGTATTGAAATGTATTTCTTTTCCACTGCAACGGAATATTAGTAATACAGTTAATGAAACCTCGCTAAATACTTATTATACTGTCTCAAAAAGCATACTTGCAGGAATAATTATTCTAAAGCATTTTTGTAATACCACAAGATGTAGATATCTATACATGCACGCACACAGAGATAGCATTTAAAACATTCCACAGTATTTGGCATTAATACATAGAATAAAAGTGTCACAGAACTGGACAATCTTTGAAAGTAAGAATGTACTACTTTACAAATGTAGCAGTAAGTTAATCTATTACTTCAACTCTGAAAATACTACATAGTTGTAAGATCTTATCTGCACATCTGCTTGTTCAATATATTAATATAAAAACCAATTAATATTTTCTACAAAATTCGTTGTCTTTATTCATATACATACCTCCACAGAACCATTTTATAATCATGGTTTCTCTGAGGAGAGGATTTTCACAGAGGCAATGAAATACTTAACAGTTTATGAAAAGCATGTCCTCTCATATTCTCCAAATAGATAATGCATCTGCAAGCGCCCAATGCTATCTCTGTAGTACCATTATTTGGTCTAACAATCCACAAATTTTGAGTGGGGCCTCTCCGATTTACGAGTACAGAGACAGCCGTAGGAACCTTAAAGGGTGTGGATGCATATTCTGCAAATATGTATCTCGTAACTGCTAAGAACTGTAGTTTAGACAGTGTTACAGCTATTGTCTTCTCAACATGCTAGTCACCACAAGCAGGATTTGCTCAGAATCTTTTAAAAAGGAACAGAAATTACAGCTGTCTGGCTTACACTTGTGGTGCAAAGATACAAGGTATGCAAAGGCAGGTGCTCATGTCCATGAAATCAATCATTTATATATAGGACTAAATCATTTGTCAATAATCTGTTTTTATATTCCTGCTGGTGCACTCTCATAGGACAGTGAAAGATGTTTTACTGCTAATATTAAAATTACTTTTCACAATAACGTTTCCATAAAGACAGACATACACATTTTTTACCGTGACCAAAAATTTTGCTGGTTGTATTTTACTTACCTTGCACCAAGCTATTTGTAGGTGAAACCAAAGTATCCCAAAGACAAATATTTCTGTAGAAAAAATATGTTCTGATTCAGCAAGAAATGTTTTAACTTTTCAAGTGTTCAAAAAGCTTTTTCTGAACTTTACACAGATTGTTTCAGGCATGAAAGCACTGTAAACAGACTTTCAATGATTACTTGTCAGCAGAACCCAAATTACTTTCATAATTATACATGCCCTCTACACAATCACTTTATAACTGATTATTCTCATAAACGATTCATATTAAGATTACACCATTTTGTAGCTGAATTCACCCAAATGTTAGTAATTTTTGCTACTTCTTGATCAAAACTTCTGTAAGAAAATAAGTGTGAAGAGCTATGCACAACACCCTTTGCCTAGGAAAAAAATTTTAGACAGGCTCATACAAATAGAATGGAACAGAACATTTCAGTTGGAAGGGACCTACAACAATCATCCAGTCCAACTGCCTGACCAATCCAGGGCTGACCGCAAGTTAGTGCATGTTATTAAGGCCATTGTCCAAATGTCTCAAACACTGGCAGGCTTGGGGCATCAACCACCTCTCTAGGAAGCCTGTTCCAGTGTTTGTCCATGCTCTCAGTAAAGAAATGCTTCCTAATGTCCAGTCCGAACATCCTCGGACACAGCTTTGAGCCATCGCCACACACCCTGTCACTGGATACCAGGGAGAAGCACCTCCCTCTCCACTTCCTCTCCTCACATGGAACATGAACAGAGGATTTCTTCTTCCCTATGGAATCTCCTTTAATAGGCACATGGAATTTAGCTGTAAACATTCTTTCTTTGTGGGAGGGAGAGAGAAGCAAAGAGAGCAGAAGTACACATGTTGTTCTTCAATTGCTTAAGAAGAATCATCAAGGGGGAAGGAGAGAAAACATGGCAGGCACTTCCATTTTATGCATTATCACAGCAGTTCTTACCTGTTGTCGGAAGACAATCCTGCTGTGGCTATCAAAGATGATGAACTGATGAAAACAAAGTCATTGGCTGTTTTGTTATGACACTGCCAGGTCTGAAAAATTGCAGTTTAGAAATTATTAATTGAAAAAGAAATGGATTTTGAGTAAGTTTGAAATATTAAACATCCTCAAGAAGGTGAGCTGTTTCAAAAACAATTTAAGAAGCACAGGATATAAAGGTATGCGCATGACTTCTGATACTCTTAATTTTTAATGGAAGTATACTTTACAGTCCTGCATCATTGACAATTAATTCACAACTGACAATTATTGAAAAGTCTCAAAGAACACTAAAGTTATTTCACATCTAACATAGCATTTTCTACTCTATAATATACTAAGTATGATTAGGATTTAAGAACTTCTGTCATACGGATCACAAGATGGCAACAATATATTATTAAATCTTGATTAGTACTGGTTATCAGCACACTCCCTGCCCTCTCCTAACTATTCTAAAGAGTGAAGGAAATTAGCACAACACAAGTTCATGGCAGCAAATTTAGTTTTCAACTTACCAAATATGGTTTAGGTGAAGTTCCAGTAAGCGGGCAACACTTCCAATTTGTTTGATATAAACTTATATACCCATCAGCATCAACAATTCCAAACTGAAAAAAGATATATTAGTCGTAAATACATACATACATATTACACAGAAATTATCCACAACTCAGAGAAACTACTTCAGATTTTAAGAAAGTGATGTTTCCTCTGATTTACAATTATATTGGGGAGGAAGGGAGAGAAGACGGGAAGTACAGAAACATTCTGTCAGTTACCTTATTTCCTTGGTAATTGAATCTCATTCGAGTTACCCTTGAGTTGCCACCAGACCGAAAACATGTGATTTGCTGCGCATGACCCCATTCAAACATTCTTACACTACCATCTTGTGCACCTGTCAGGTCTGCAACAGAAGATATTTACATGACTTTTCATAGGTGGTGCAGCATTTGAGCAGGAAGATTACGGCCAAAATTTTAAGAAATCTCACACCAGCTCACACATCCTCAAAATAATTAGTGCCACAATATGTGCCATAGTACCTGGCATACTGTAGGAGTAGTGGGTACCACTGAAACTTAAACCCATGCTATTCAAACCTTAATTAACTAATGAGGAAGGAAGTTCAATAGGAATTGTGTTTAGAGAGAGTACTGAAATATAAGGCTATTCCCTTGGAGTTAATAATGTTTCTTTTCCTACTATCTTTCATCCAAGTCACTAGTAAAACAGAAATACAGTATGTTTTGGTATTAAAAAAATATATATATCACTATTTCTAAAGGGTATTCTGTATCCCCAGATACAGAAATGAAAAATAGTAATTTTGGAAATGAAAAATTTGGAAATGAAAAATAGTAATTTTTCAGTAAAACAGGGCTTATAAGCAACTTACAAAACATATAATGGATTGCTGTGCTAGTACAAAATAGCACCACATTAAGAAACAGAGCCAGTAAGTAAACATATAATCTTTATATAAATTTTTTCTTTTTTTAACAAAACTGAACTTACAATATGGTAATGTTGGATGAGAAGCCATTCTTCGGACATTATTAATAGCCTTCTTGAGCATCTGTTCAATATACAAAATAATAGAAAATAATTAAACAATACTACTGAACAAAAAAATTAAAAAACTAGAATAATTAGTGATCACAGAGAGTTGTGTCCTATCAAAATTCCTACTGAAAGCAAGTACTGGCTTTACAAATTCAGACAGAAATCAGTTTCTTCCAAAACTAGTGTAGATCTTAATACTCTTGCAGCTTTATACATCTAGGTAAATATTAACTTTTTGCTGCAGAGATTTATGGATCCAAATATAAACACTCCTTAGACTGCAGTCTTACCTCTTTTCTTGCCAATTCCTTTCTGATTCCATTAAATTTATTGGAATATTCCTGAATATTGTAAGATAAGCAAGAGAGAGGCAGAAGCATGTAAAGAAAGAGGTAAAAAAACTTTAACAGAAGTAAGAAACAGGAAGGAATATATTTATTTTCAAGCCTAGGTAATTTATTGTCATTGATTGAAAAGTGATTATTTGTGGCCGTCCAGAACAAGCAATATACCTAGCAACTGGTAAACAAAAAATTCTTCGCAAGCATATGATTTTGCAAATACAGATCCAATGGATTTTCAGCAGCGCTTTTGTTCCTAAATTCAAAACTTTGCTTTGAGCAAGGAACATTACCAACAATAATGTTTTTCTTAGGTGATTAATTCCTAACTGGGAAGAGTTCAATATACAAAGAGGACTAAGACTAGATAATTAAGATAAAAACCCCAACTAATTAAATCATAAGTACAACCCATAATACCACAACGGGAAAGTAACAGTAGGGACTTTTCATCAGGGAAATGCATCTGTATTTTCCCTGCATGTCTCATCTCTTCTATTCTTTCTATTAATGTACGTCAAAGTTAAGTTTTCATTCTTTTATTTCCTGTTAGTTGTCCTCAACAGCATCTGGCTACTTTGAGGATTCTCTTTACTCAGAAAATTGCTGGATTCAGTTTGCTCATGCATGTATTATTTACCTGAATATTTGAGAGAGAAGAGGGCATAAGTTTACATTCATGCCAGGTGTTAACTTTAAGTGGTAACACAAACAAAAGTTTGTTGCCAGAGCACACACTTTCAACACAGCACCTTATCACTTACTACACATCAGTAGCAAGCTGGCACTGAACTACTTCCACAGAATCATTTAGGTTGGAAAAGACCTTTAAGATCATCGAGTCCAGCCATGACATTCAACTGTTATAATTTTGTACAGTATTTTTCCACTGCTTTGTCACTGAAACAGTAAATAGCGAATCAAGTATTTTAAGTACGCTGTTCGCCCCCAGCCTCCAGTCATACCAGGGTGTCAACTGGAAGAACATCTGAATTACAGATTTTTACTTGCTTCATATTACTAAGTACGATCCAAAGAGTTGAAAAGCAGAGTTCTCCAAATTTTCAGTTTGCAAACAAAGAGAAGGGAAAACCCTTGGAAGTGAAGTAATTGTTTTTCTTGCTAAAATTTCCTGGGGTTTGGATTAGTGGAGTAATTACAATCCTCTTGATTACATGTTGGAAGCAGATTTAGATCTTTCAATTCTCAAAGCTGTATTATTTGTTGAAAAGAAAGCCTTATGCCTCTTGGTTACCCAAGTTTATTTCAAAATGCTTTCCTGAAGATAAAAAAAAAAACCAACAGATTTTCAAATACGTATTTTCCTTTTTTTCCTCTAAATACTTCAAGTGACAACAAAAAAAGCTCAATGATTTGGTAAAATACTGGTGAATAAAACAATAATACAGTGTAAGATTTAGGACAAGAGAAAAGAGGATGGTATTCTTCAAACATTAGTGCATATACCAATCTGTAAATAATTGCAATACTTTGCTCCCTAAACTTACAATTTATGTCTGTGTAAGTGAAAGAAAAATTATTGATGCTCATTCTATTTCTTCATCAAAACGAAGGGCTGTGTTGAGTTTTACATTTACTAACTTTTACCCAGAAGTCAATGGAACACCATACTACTTCATTCAACAGATAAGCACGCATCATGATCTCCTGACCTCTATTGGATAACACTTCGGAAAAATGCATGCTTACAGAAACGTGGCTTTGAGAGACTATGCTAGCATAAATCTCTGGTGCAGCATCTCTGATATAGCAGCCAAGTATCATTATCAAATGCAAATACTTCCACTATCAATGTTACTGACATTTGATACCGCTAGTTCCACCTTAACAATAGCTGATGGCTAGAACACTGATTGCTTTGTTGGTGAGTTGGGTGCTTTGGGCCTAATGTACAGTAAGACATTAGAAGAATTAAAAAAACTTAAAATCTGACCTACCACTTATTAAACTGGTGAATATTGCTGTCGTACTGGTTTGGAAGACAAGCTGTTGAACATTACTCAAGTTTCAAAGCTGACAGTACATACTGTTTACTTCAGTGCTCTCTTAGAAACACCTCCCGTAAAAGCTGTGTAAACACACCGTTCTGAAGGATGTAGTGGTGAGTCTCCTTACTTACCTTCTATGAATTGCGTAACAGGAAATGGTGAAGAAGAGTAACAAAAAAACCTTAGAGCTAATAAAACGTTAACTGCCTAAGTATCATAAGTCAAATAATTTCCCTTGTTGATGGAAGTGAAGTAAATACAAGACTGAAAAGCCAGTAATGGTGAAGAACAGTGAACTGTATCTACACTAAATGGGCTGCAAATTATGGAAAAACAAATATAGGAACAAGGATCAGAAGCAGTATCTGAAGGAACAAAGTAACAAATAGCAGCAACAGAAGGATTTTGGTGAAGCTGGTTTTCTTCCAGATTCAAGTCCTTCCATAATGCTACTAAGAAGAGTTACAGCAAAACTGTGCAGCACTTCAAGAAGACAGAGCTGACAACAGCTTTGGAGTTAAACAGTCAAACAACAGCGTGATGTGTAGTTCGAACTACACAAGATGTTTGTAGTTGGTCCTATTTCTGCACTATTGCCCTCCTCACTTCTCTCATGCAACCAAGAATCCCCATTTTACCCAAGTTTCAGGTGCGTAGTTTCTAGAGTTCAATTCCTTCCATTTGAAGCCTGCCTTGCCAGTGAAATCTGCTTTAGTTAATTCATGCCCTTTCTGTAATACAGGCTCATACTACTATACAATGCAATACAATGGTCCTTTGTGCTAGAGCATAAGTTGGTATTTACTTTTAAATAAGAACTGGAATAGTCTGGAACTCAGAATCAAACTTGAGATTATGCTTAAAATAAAAGCCACCTCGGTATTTCACACAAATATCTCTACCCAATCTTTATTAATTTATATCCTGAAATCTCCTGAATATATACTTTTTAGATACTGCATTTGGCTTCAAGAGCAATTTAAGCTGCAACTTCTCACCTGAATCCCAACTCTTTATTGTTAAACAATGTATCTTAAGTATAGAAAGTGTATATGGCAAAAACCTTGCTTGCTTAGTTGGTGTATCTTAAATTCTGTGCAGTATGTCAACCTATTAAACGAATGATTATAAAAAATTCCAACTCATCTTGATTACACAGAAAAACTACATTTACTTACATGCTAATTGTAAAATATAACCAGCAACACTGAATAGACAGAAGGAGAGAAACAGGTAAGAGTACATACGGCTAATCTTTGACAAGCAACTTACCACAGATGCACCCCTGCCAGTTTGTGTACTACCAAGCCAAGGCATATTAATAGGTGTGCCAGGATTACTATGAGTATAAGGAGTGCTTCCCTGAACGTTTACCAGATCATCACGAGCATGTATAACTAAGAAATCATCAGCCCTATAAATGAAACAACATTGTAAGTTAGATTCCAAACAACATTAAATACTGTGCTTTGTTACACTGATTTACACAGTCAAGCTGTGATATTGGAAACATAGACAATATACCCTTTATTTTCTATTTCCACATCATCATCAACCCAGGTATAGATCTGTGTAGCTAAGATCGCAGAAACATCTAATTCTTGAATGTCATGACTCGATGCGATTGCAATGCAGTTTCGATTTGCCTGGAAAAAAGTAACACACACAAAAAGCAGATATAAAAGGAATACTCCAAAAGATGCTTTTTTTTGTATTTTCTCTGATTATGGTACAGTTCCTCACAAAAACATACATTTGATCAATTTACAAAACCCGAACATTTATGTCTACAAATCTATATGCTTAGAACTGTCTAAACTTGACATTTCCCCTTTAAAAGTTTATTTGCATTTGGGATAGCATCACACACTATTTGTATATTACACTTCTCTCAAGCAGCTCTAGTTTCTCCTTGCTTTCCTCAGAGGATAAACAAGAAATAACTATACTACAATGCTTGCAACCAAGCTCCCGTCCTCCACTTCCTAAGGCTTAAATTGTTAAACAGAAGAAGAAAAGATGATTTCCTGGTTGTCTCCAACAGAGAAGGAAAAATACTCCTACACGCAAGCTTAAAGTAGAGGCAACCTCTCACTTCCCTCAATCCACTGCACAGCAGAAGAAAAGACAATTTGTCATAGACCTGTTTAATTATGAAAAGGTCATTATGAAGTGCTTTAGAGAAGGGAGCACTAAGAGTTCAAGCTGTACCAGGATGGCTGGCAAAGGATATCTCACCCATTCACTACAAGACTACCACCTGTTTATCAGGTGAAAGTACAACGCAATCAGATTATCCTACCTCCTTTATACTCACCTTATTGACTGCAAAAGCAGTGATGATGTCAGATTCTTTATGGATTATTCTTGCCTTGCCTCCTGGGTATCCCAAATCTGCTTCTATCTGTATTTAAAAAGTAAAGCATATTTAAATCAAACTTCTATGCAACACTGCTTTTTACTGAAGTACAGAGACCAAACAATGGACTGTATGAAATTTCATGGGGGTTTTTTTCCTCCATTTTAATTCTAAGAAAATATGACAAATGTAACCTGTAATAAAATAAACCTGTTCTGTGTGTCATCTAGCTTCCCGCTGCCATTTTAAGATTATCACAGCAACACAGAAAGCGCAGTTTGCCACACAAGTCACAGTACTGTGTTCATTCTCAAGTTTTTCGTGGATACTGAAAACCAGCAAGGCCACCTGCACACTTAGCGGTGCTGCTGATAAAAAATTGACTCTTGATGTTTTGTTCTTAAAAAAAATTCTTTTTTTTATTAAGATTTATTAATTTATTAAATTAATTTTTATTAATTAAAATTCTAAGTCTTTTCATGCTCTTAGAAAATACTTTTCACCACTGGAACTCATGAAATGGTCCAAACGAGGATGCAGACAAGATCCTGAGCAGGAAAATAAATTTGAACCTTGCCAGCTTACCTATTCAGCATTCTCCACAATTAAATAAATCTGGAATCTACACATTCTAGCACCACAAATGTTTTACTATCACATTTTCCTTTTTTCTTTCTTTAGTGTGATCTAATGTTGTATCTGAATCTTGTCTACCTTTCTGTATTTTAGAAATGTATCCAGGTATATGCCAGCACACAAAATTCTAAAATTTATCAGCACTCTAGTACTCCCATTCAAAACTAGAAGAGCTCAGCATTGCAAATATTGAACTGATACATTACAGACTCCATCTGTTGTAGTCACAAAATAATTTTACAGTAAAAAAAAATGGTAGTGCCAAACAAATGGCAATATAAAATTCTGTATTTTCTTCAAAACACAAAGAATTATTCCAGAACTACTATTTCTCAGCCTCTCCCCTTCAATTTCTTCATTCTCTGGTCTTCAAAAGATTTCAAATATGGCTATTTTTGTTGAAAAACAGTAAGATGGTGCTGTCAAAGAACTGCAAACAGTCTTTTTCAAAGTCTGATTATACACCACAAAGTAAAATACCTTTTTTAAGACTAAAACAAAATTGATACTCTGGTGATCTTATGTACATAAAACTGCACAAAACTGCAGTGACAAACAGATACAAAAAAATGATCTGTGTTGTGTGACGAACAAACCCACATGAAATTAAGACTACTTTTTCCCCAGTCAGTTCCAATATCTACTTACTAATACTGCTTTATCGCATAATTAATAACAAGGTAGCCCAAGGACATTACAGGGTGTTCTCATGTCTGTCTTCTCACCAGTTTCGTAAAAGAATACAGTATCTTTTTGCATTTCTAGGCATAGTATTATACCTTTTCAGTCTCTCATACCAATCTTTCAAGAAAGTTACTATGAAGTTATTATATGGGTTCATTTGTCACCATATTAAAACTAAGGCTCAGAGAAAATTTTCAGCAGCAAACTAGCACCATGCTAACAATGCTCTAACTTCAGTTAATCACCTTCACTTATAGGCAAGTATTCTAATCATCTCATACTGGTGAAAGCTCCTGTATGTACTATGTTTGCACGGTCCTACTGAATTTTTGTTACTTGGGCAGATCTCAGCCTCAGCTCTTCACGTGGCATAGCTATGGAATTTAATAATACATATTGTTCTTAGCCGCTTGTTCAATCCAGCTTTCTAACGTACATTTAGTTTCAGATAGGCTCTACAACAAGACTAGTTTAACCCAATCTCTTGCAAAACTGAATTTTTAAGTTTATTTGCTATGCCAGCAAAGATTTTTTTTAAGAGAAATCAGCACCATTTCAAAAAGGAAATACTTCATAATGATGTAAGGTCTAATTAATTTGAACATCACTGCTGTGTACCTTATTGCTGATGGGCTCCTCCACCACAGAATTTTTCATGGTTTCATTGTGCTCCTCTAATGACTTCACCGAGGAAAGAACAACCACAGAACAAAGAATAAAGATAAGACATAACATGCAAAGTATCAAGGAAATCGTTAGTTCCTTGTTGTTTACCCCAACAAAGAACAAGCGAAACACAACAGCATGTTTGCACACACGTACATACGAATTTTATGTAGTAACAGTAATCATTGAATTCTAAACTCTCTTCAGTACAGAAGACACAGATTTAGCTATTCTGTACTGTAACAGCATCTTGTCCACCTCTAAAGTAAAATTCCTTGGAAAATAAGAGATCTCCACTGATATTTTATCGATAATAAGAGGATACAAAATAAAGCCAACACAGCTATGCTGTGTAAGGCTGTCAGTAATGCTACCTGGAAACATATAAAACACATCTAAAATATTGCAAAATATATTTCCATACAGTATAGCAACATGACTGCATTAACATAAGACATGATCAGAAATGGTGTATCTTCAAAGGACAAGACAAAAGGAACAATTTTCCTTTTAACTTTTTTTTTTTCAGGGCTACAAGGATGGTGAGGGGACTGGAGCATCTCCCCTACGAGGAGAGGTTGAGGGAACTGGGCTTGTTCAGCCTGAAGAAGAGAAGGCTGCGAGGGGACCTTATAAATGCCTACAAATATCTG
>Ga0065711_1041196_pt1 | contig 16342 bp, 14 predicted proteins | sample Hoacrofraction12_FD_59098 | JGI IMG/M metagenome (GOLD analysis project Ga0065711, IMG submission 59098) | Hoatzin crop microbial communities from Cojedes, Venezuela - Epithelial fraction 12 v2 (version 2) | ecosystem: Host-associated > Birds > Digestive system > Esophagus > Crop | place...
TGCACCTCGAGTGCTGTGTTCAGTTTTGGGCCCCTCACTCCAAGAAGGACATTGAGGGGCTGGAGCGTGTCCAGAGAAGGGCAGCGAGGCTGGGGAGGGGGCTGGAGAACAAGTCCTACGAGGAGTGGCTGAGGGAGCTGGGGCTGTTCAGGCTGGAGAAGAGGAGGCTGAGGGGAGACCTTATTGCTCTCTACAACTCCTGACAGGAGGGTGTAGTGAGGCAGGTGTTGGTCTCTTCTGCCAAGTAACCAGCAACAGGACCAGAGGCAACGGCCTCAAGTTGTGTCAGGGGAGGTTCAGATTGGATATCAGCAAAAACTTCTTTACGGAAAGAGTGGTCAGGCATTGGAACAAGCCGCCCAGGGAGGCAGTGGACTCCCCATTCCTGGAGGGGTTCAAAAAACATGTGGATGTGGCACTTCAGGATATGGTTTATTACGAATGGTGGTGTTGGGTGGACGGTTGGACTCAATGATCTTAGGTCTTTTCCAACCTATGATTCTATGAAAAAGCTACACAGTGAATAAAATCTTCTCAATCAAGTACCTGGCTCCCCATGCCAACATTGTCTTTGTAAGTAGCCTGAAGTCAGTTGGATTTTGGCCCGCAGCAGGAGGTCACAGCCCTTTGGGATGAGCACTGGGCTTCCCAGCATGTCCAACACCTAACACACACCTCGGGCAAACGGAACAGCAATGCAGGTTATCACCACCTGCCCACAACGCAGGCAGAAAGCTATGGAGACAGCCAAGATTCCCCCTGGAATACTAACAGAGCTTGCCCAGCCAGCCTTCTGTTACAGCACGTGCGAGAGAAATGACAAATTTGGCCTGGAGACCACTCTGCCAGAGCAGGAGATACCACCACCACGAAGACTGAGAACTTGATGAGTTCTGAAGACAAATTGGACTGTTAGAGAGATAACTGCACCATCTCCAGACATCTGCAACCAAGAAAAGTACCTTCCCCCACCATTTTTGTGCTAGCACCCATCAGACAAGATCACAACCCTGCAGATCCATGGTGCAGGTCAGGAGGACAGTCCAGGTACCACTGCATCCAATAAGACACATCTGTACAAAAAGACCTCAAAGTCAACCAACCCCTGCAGCTAAGCTGCAGACCAAGATGAACATTAGCCCATGTTCACTGACACATTTTCCAAAAGGGGACGTTGTCACACCCATAAAACCATCTCAGAGTCACCTCTGCTGTCTGCCACCTCATCTGCCTTTGGGGAACAGGGCGAACCATGCTACTGAAGAGGGTACAGTGAGGGGTGGCTGAGGCTGGATCAAAGCCGGCACGTTCACCAGCTACCCACCCTGCTCCACGCAACTTCTGCTCAAACATCATCCTGACACGAGAACTGTTTCTAATGGCAAGCCACACTTCTTTTTGTGTGCTCCAGCACTGCCAGGTGAAGCCCCATGCACGGACACTGGAGAAAGTTCAACATCAGGCATATAGCATTTTAATCACTCTCTCGAGGTCATTTGTTCTGTCCCCAACCAGCAACATCATGAATCGGAACACCGCACTGAGTGGTAACAGCCACCTTGCTCCCCCAGTGCCAGAGGGGCTGGCTCACTGGCTCTGCTGGGAAATTCAGCTGTCAGACTCCAACTCCGCCTGCACAACGTATCAGAGCGCCAGCGTAAATCATCAGTTCTCTTGGGAGCCAAATCAAGTGGGAAGCAAGTAAGGAGTGCCCATAAAGTGTGAAAAGACACTTTGTACCGCATTGACCCAACGGAGAGCGAGGCTGAGGAGGCATCCTCTCCCAACATCTCAAAGCCCCCCAAACTATGGCTATGGAACTGTGCGATATCTACCATAATCATTTTCCCACGCTGCCTTTCCAAGATTAGTGCTGTCACCTGCTTTAGAGATGTTGTAACAGCAAAACGAGTATACAGAAATTAAAATGCACTCAGAACAGGACAAGCCAGAAGAAAGCTCAGAGTTCAATGGCTTTTGGGGCCTAAAACAGAACACTTCTTTTTAAAAACAAAAAATCTAAACCCCTTTGCCTTGATCATAAGCCACGGCGCAGCACGGCATTTTAAAGCGACCGGCAAGCACCTCTGCACAGGAACCTGCAGTGCAGTACAAATCTCCCCAAGCACACCCACACAGTGCAGGGTCACCCCCTCCCACCACCTTCAGAGATTTGGCAGTTTATTACTGGGTTTGACACCTACAGCTCCTGAGGTCAAGCAATGTGAAATTCTGAGGATTTTCCCTTCCCCCCCAAGCGTGGTGCTAGCCATCTTGCTAGAACAGCCGCAAGAACAAATACTGCAGAACAAATCTTGAAAAAAAGATCCCTGAAGTTCAAGCACAGGGGAAAGAAAAGTGCAATACTCAAAAAACAATACAGAACCTGAAATCATGAGACCACTTGTTATTTGGGGGGAATTTATGTTGGAACAGAAAAGGGTAGCAAAAACATCAAGAATGCAAGATGTGTCTATGGAGAACAAAAGGGTTAATGAAAGTTCTTTAACTCAGGAAATACCATAAGCAGGGAGAATGTTTTTTTGACTCAACTTTTTAGCTGGTTGAGCCAGATCATTACCTCGAATCATCCGAAATTCCACCCAAGGGAAACGTGCGATTGTGAGAGGACTGTACAGATGTTCAGGGCTCTTGCTGAAGTTTCACACACAACTTCTGAGTCCTCCCCAGTTTACACCATTCAGTCACCACAAAACCATTGCATTTCTCCCCCTTTACAAGGCGTAAAAAGTTCTTTCTCCCATCTTCCCAGCCCCTTTCCAAGGAGGGCAAGGTGACGTACACCCAACTACCAGCACTTGCAAGCTTCAGCCTCGGCTGGGGGAGCTCCTTCCTGTCACTGCAATACAGATAAAGTTCTGTCAAATCACTTAGTCTGGCTTCTTTTTTTCTTCTTCTTCCTTTAAACCAAGTAACTCACGTCAATCTGCAGCTAAATCCCACAGTACAGAAGGCGATGCTGACACCTGTACGGAAATCATTCCTGTTCCAAGGGACAAGCAGGATCCCATTGACAACATCTTATCTAAAGGAGTCTCAGGCACTGCTAAACGAGCAGGAGACACCTTGCTTTGAACGTTATTTCAAGGCTGGCCAGGACTACAAGTTGCCCACAGAGGACCAGGCTGGTTTTCACAGGGTCATGTTTTATACATGATACAGCACGGCAGCTTCTTGAGCACACTGCTTTGAAGAGTTATTGTTTATGAATGTGTTATTTTAATAAACTGGAACAAGCAGGGGACATGGGATTCCCAGTTCTTGGGGCATTCCCGTATGATTTAAGATCAAAATAATCTGCATGCGCGCAGAGGCAAATCAAAGCATACCCTCGGTGACACCTCGGTGCACCAGCAGACAGGACTCCCCAACCCAGAACCGCATTTGAACTTTTACTTTCAACACTGCAAACCAACGGGGACAACATCAACGCAGTGCTGGAGCTGCAAAAGTGCCTCCTGAACTCTGATCGTGACCATTTGCTCCTGAATCAGCAATGGGGATGTGTTCAACTCCAACAGAGAGACTACGTATGGAAAGGCTCTACAGCAAGGCAGGGTGTAGAGCCCAGACCCAGCGTCAGGCTCGAGGGCAAGGGCAGTTTCACCCCGATTCCCACACAGCCTTGCGCTGCCTTGGCTGCTCTGGACAAGGAGCAGACAGGAGATAACTACAGAAGGTTAACAGCCTCCTCTCAGAGAAGGGCTGGAGGCATACAGCATGGCTGGTGGGATCAGAGTTACCCCAAAGAGCAGTGATGGAGCTTGGTAGACCTTTGACAGCCCTAGGACCTCTATGGACCTTGCTGCTCTACCTGAGATGTCATGCTTGGTTGTCAGGGAAATTATTCCAACAGCTTAAGTACAGGACTGTGATTTCCTTCTAATTGTAAGGAACCAGAGAACGAACAGGCTGCTTGAGAAGAAGCCTGGTCCTGAAGACCAACCCACCCAGGAATTACAAGCACACCTGAGGCAGAGCTGCCTGCCTCTGTGTGTGTCACACAAGCACTGCTCTCCTGGCACTGCAGGACTGGCTGCCTTGACCAGCCATGCCCAGCCGTCGTGCTGGGAGATGCTCTCTGGTTATTGGGTTCCTCTGAGTAAGATGGTGCCCACCACCCCAAGGGCAACTACAGCTTCTGTGTCCACCACCACAGGGCTGGTAACAGCACGGAGCCAGGCTCCACACACTTGTCCGCATCCCAAGCTGTGCCAGAGAGCCAGCCACGGCCACAGTAAGGGACAGACGCCTTGAAAGGGTGTGTACACCCCAAGCTGTGTTTTCCAATACCTGAGCTTTAGCACATTTGGCAGCCGAGACCTTCAAGCCAAAGGTCTTTGCCAGGAGAAAACCAGCCCCAACATTTGAAAAGCGAGTCAATTCTTCACAAACCAGATAAAGCAATGGTCACTTCTCCATGGCTAGAGGTGCTAACGAACCCACAAACCTACCAAGACCCTTTTCTCCTCTGAACTTTGAGGCTATTAGCAGTGCCTGAACTCCGCCTTCTCCCATCCTCTCCCATCTAACTCTGAATTTACATAAAAGTAATAAGGGCTTTGCCGAGCGGCTGGGAGGCTCAGCCCCAGCCGGGCTTACTCCCCTTGAAGCACAAACTTCATCCAAACCTTTCTCAAAAGAACTTTTTGCCATGAAAATATTCAAGATTACTTGTTTTGACCAAAACAGTCCTTTCACTTATGTAAATGCCGGGCAGGGAACAGCATTCTTCCTCCCTCCCTTTTTTCTCTCTGAAAATACAGAGTTAACACCCTGGTTTTAAAATCAAGTCAGGAGAAAACTGCAAACCACTTCAGCTTCTCTAGTTAGGAAGCAAAGAGCGTAGCCGAGAGGCGCTCAGCAGCCCTAGGGACTCCACTCCTGTGCTCATGCATAACCCAGAGCCAGCAGCGTGCCAGGTTTGTACACCGCCCTGATCTCCGCCTTCATTTTAAACTGCCACCGTCACCACCACACCTCAGCTCACCTTCTGCCCAAGACAAGCCGAACAGATTTCCCAGTGTGTCTCCTGGCTCACCACACATTTTCCTTTTAAAGGTCAAAAAAAACCCTGTTGTGACAATAGGGATTTCATTAGTTTCCTCTTAGTTTCAGCTGGTCAGCAGGGACGTAGACATTGGTGGCACTCAGGAGCTTCCCTAACAACGCACCTTTTGTCATATTTAGGAAGACAGGAAAGAACAGTCCCAGGAAACACCTCATCCACTGATTTCCCGCTGAGCGCAGCGAGAGAGCAGTTAGCAAGGTGGTCTCTCCAGCAGAGACATCTGTCCTGAGATGTCCTCCCACACTCACTTCACACCAAGAGTGACACTTCCAGCTAGAATTCTTGCTGCATAGGACAGACAGAAGTTTTACTCCAATTTCCCTTCAAGTGCTCCAGTACTGCTCTTTTCCACGCAACTCTGGACTTCATGGAGTTGTTCAGAGTCCACTTCCCCACACTGGAAGCCTGCTACAACCCATACCCAGTTTCCAAGACCAATGCTCCTAAATCCACAGATCACAGCCAAGTGAGCTTCAGGTTGACCACCTACTACAATTTACTGCTGAAGTCACTAGGATCTGCTTATTGCTGAGAGATTCTGAAATGCTGGCTACGCATCCAGCTGCTCCAGAGTACAGAACTTCATGTCCAATGTCGAGCGCTTGTAGATGATCACCCATTTGTTGAAGTAAAAGCTAGACGTTGAAGGAAGAGCTGTAGATGATGTTCATTTGCTTGCAGATGCTAGTCTGAAGGAGGAGGTGACAGATGCAGTCCTCCTTTCATTTCAAATGCTTCTTGATAGTCTTGTAGAGCAGGCAGATCAGCTTTAATACGAGATACATCTTCCACACTGCATTGGATCGCATAAGGTCATTCACATATCCATTTTTGTCTACTCTGATCCTCCTCTGCCACTGTTTCAATCGTGATTGCTTGCAAGGTCACCTTGGCTGAGAAAAATAATTCCAGTCACAGAGCCAGTTCCCTCGTCACCTTTAAAATAAACCCTAGATACTCTATTTATCTGGTTTTGATGGATGCTTCGGATCTCATGAGGTCACATTCTCAAGTCTTCCCTCTGCAAAGCTAGGAGCTTCCTTCTGTGAGAAACACAGCTCTTGCATCATCACATAACTTCAGGACTGAAGACAAAGAAACTTCCCAAGACATAGAAACCAGCCAGCCTACTCCATGGACTGGAATCAAACTAAGGAGATCAGAGGACCATGCTCGAGCAGGCAGATTAGTAGAAACTGTATCTTTGATCCTCACTAGTTTCACCCTAGTAGAGCATCTCCCACAAGAACACACACATGTGGATCTGAGACCGTGTCCATCAAGAGCAAAAGGGAGATTCTCAACCATTTTAAAGGGTGTTAGATCAGATTCCTAACATGCTTCTGGGCTAGGCAGGTTGTCTGTTTCCGACTCCTTTCATCCTCCAGCACAGCCAGAATCAGAACAGGTCAAGGAAGAGCAGGACAGGATGGGCTGTGGGGGATGAAGAAGGGGGGAGAATGAGTTGCATTTTAAGAAATACATCAACAGAAACACAGGCTTCAGAGATTAGGAAACAAGCTCTTCAGTCAGAGCAAAGCAAGAGGCATCTGCTGGAAGTACAGCGCAGAAGCATTTAGTATTTTGAACTGTAAGGCTAATCTGATATGACACTCCATCAACCCTGGATATGCAGCTTAGATAAATCTTTCATCAGTAAAGCTCATTGTCACAAACCTGAAGCACATGGTAAAGCTGACGTACTTCACCTGCACACACATCCCCTTCAGGGTCTTCCCTTAAGGACATTCCTTAAGGAGCTGGCTTGGGAATTTTGTGATTCTCCCTCCCTGGCTGCAGAAAGGAAATGCTGTCAAGTTTAGTCTTCATAAAGAAGTGAACACACATCTGACCTACATAGAGCGCACAGATGTGAGCAGCCTCACATCGTACTCCACGGATTATTTTTTAATGCAAAAAAATTAAACACCACCTGCTTTGCCTGGACACACACAGGAACAAATGCCAGCTGCACACAGGAGCACTGCACCGGGCTGCAGCCTGGACCTTGCTATCACCACATCCAGCTCATTTAAATATACTTCTCACTGGATCATTTTCAAGATTAAGACACAGCTTTTGTTACCAAGACTGAAAGCATCAGTTATTTTGTGCAGGAGTCTGAAGGGTCAAAATCAGTCCCACAGGGACCTCTGCAGTTTTGCATGATGGCTAATGGCACAAGCGCAGGAACGGAGCACTGGATCTGCTGAATCAGGCGAGAACTACATCACCTCCGGCACCAGTGCAAACAACCTTTTTATTTTCAGTAAACTGCATGCTTCTACAGCATCCAGACAACCGATCAAAAAGCCCAAGTGCATTAGGTGTCTGTGTCATAAGAGAATCCCAGAGTTTAATCTTGAAGACAAATAAAGTAGGAAAATAAGTAGATGCAGCAATATGAAATGAAATTCAGGCACTCCAGCCAGACCTGCCAAGCTCCTAGCAAGGAAGGTGCCTAGCAGAGGTTACCTTCTTGCAAGCCAACCTTAAGCCTTGCAAAAAGGGCAGCTATGCTCCTGCGCCGAGTTAAATATCACACGCCATGCACTTCCCAGCACCCAGCCCTCTCTGCGAGAAAATCAGCTGTGACAGGGTAGAGCCCCTCGGCACGGGAACCCGGGGGAGAAGCAGCAGGCTTGGGAGCCTGGGCTCAGGCACACATGACATTGCCGACTGCTTCGGCTGCAAGTCAGGATTTTGCAGGCAGGTTTTGCAGGAGGAGAGACTACAGAGCAGGGTAACCAGCATGAAAGAGTGTGGACTGGGAGCAAGAAGACCTGGCTTTCTTCCCAGCTCTGCTACCACCCAGGGTCAGGACAAGTCACACACCCTCCTACCTTTTATATATTTAGAGCATAAACTGCAGAGCCACGGCTACTTCCCACTAGCTACATGCACAGAGCTTCAGATGCTATCTTACCGTATGGAAAGATGTCAAACTGGCTAGCAAATCCTCTAAGTTTTTTCACATTTGTTTAAAAATTCAAATCTTTTTCCAAGGAGAGGACAAGAACCAGGACAGTGGTGAGTCTAGAGAGCAGGAAGCCTTACCAACTGCTTCCTGCTCTGCTTTATTCTTAACTGGAAAACCTCAAACAGAAACAAAACTGAAGGAACAAATAAGAATAAGCAAATTAACAATCTGCATCTATTTTATCAGCTAGTCTTTAGTCTACCCGCTAGAGACTCCCCTTGCTCATGACAGAGCCCTTGAAGGCGAAATAAAGAGATCACAAGCTTCAGGGTAAGACAAAATCCAGACTTACTGCCTGCTCTCAGCTAGCACTTTAAAAACCAGCCACGAGAAGCAGAAGTCCTGGCTCTCTGCAGTCGGGCAGAAGCACCATGCCAGCGTCAGCCTGTGTCGGACAGCAGGCCGGCACGGGCAGAGGGCACCAACTTCCAACAGCATTTTCTTTTCTCAGACAGCAGCTCAGTGTATCTACAGGTTTTTTCCCCATCATTGCACAAAGCTTTCCCACTCACATCACTGTCGCATCATTGCGTGTTGCGGAGAGGCTTGGTAACGCTCTCCTGTTACAGCCAAGGAAAGAAATAACAAAGTGCCTATATTTATAAAATATTGCTGGCCTGCTTTGTCCAACTGCATTTTGCCCCAGGACATGGCAACTTTTCAGCCTGAGCAGCCTATTGAAGAATGGAGTTCATCCTCTTTTTTGGGGACTTGTACAGAAAAGGCTTTGTGTAAACACACAGTATTTGCTCCCCATACACAGTATGGATTGGCAACCCAGCTGTGAAGACTTGGGGCAAGCTATAAATCACTCGGCACGACTTAATGGGTAAAAGCCTATGACTTGCTGAGCCAGAGGCCCAGGTACCAATACCTCATAACAAACTATAAAATACAGACGTTTATGCTATATACATGGCTAAAAATCTATTAATTCTGAGGTCACAACCACTGTGTTTTCCCCCCCTCTTGCAAATCAGCATTTGAACAGGCATACATCACCCACTAGCAGCGCACAACGTTGGATGGTGATACAGCACCTGCAAACTGAACAGCAGAGGAAACGATAATAAAAGCCAGGCATGCAGAGGGCAGCCGGCATCACCAGCACACAGGCAGCCGCCTCCTCCTCTGCACCACCCGTCTGCCCAGCACCTGCTCCGCAGCCCGGGCCCTCCAGGAGCTCCGCTCACCGCTGTTCTGCGGCACGCGACGGGAACAAGGGTGAGCAGGCATCTCAGTGACAAGCCAGCAACGTGCTCCCTTCCAACTTAACTCAGGAAGGAGGTCAGTACGGGCTGTTACTATTTAAATGTTAACAAAAAAAAGTATCTGTGTACATAAAGTAGCCATCAGAAGCATGCTACATAATGCTTCATTAAATCTTGCTTCCCATTAAGCTGTAGCTTCTGGACTTTTTTATACTGAATTGGCCACCTCCACCATCTCCTGCCTGTTTTACACAGAATATTTTGCTGTTGCAGGGTATTTTTTCCCAGCCCTGGCAGGTCTCAGTGCTCAAATGGAAAAGGAAGAGATCCAAAGTTTCTCCACCAAACTACACCACCAGCAGCTACCAGGGCCAGGCACCACTTCCCCGCTGCGTCCCACCAGCTGGGCAGCATCGCCCCGCGCAGCCCTCCCTTCCCTCCTTCTGCGAGTGGCAACAGGAGGGAAGCGCCTGCTGCCGCAGTCAGGGGACAGCAAGTCGCTTCTAAACAGGATCCCGCTCAAACGGAGCGCTGGCAGCCTCTGCCTTGGAACTGAGTAACACTTTGGCTTTCTTTTCTTCCCTGGAAACCTGCTGCTTTCCATACTGGGCTGGAAGGCAAACCCAGGAGAACCAGGAGCAAATGTGGGAGGAGAAACATTGGCCGATTTCCACTTTGGCTGAAAGAGCCTTATTCTCCTGGACCACACACGGCCCTTTCATTTCGGGAAAAGAGGTAATTCAAGATATCTTTTGTAATGACTGCTGGCAGAACAAAGATGAAGGACTGTAAGAGATGATCAATGCCCAAGCCCATCTTCAAAGTGATTTGGGGAGCTGCTGAAGATAAACAAGAAATCAGGGCCCAGGAGCCAGGGTAAAAGCTGACAAAGAAGCTGCTTTTTTCCTAGGCAAACAGAAGGCGACTAATAGCTCAGTTCAGAGAGGCTGAGCTCTCTCCCCTCATAATACAAGCAGGGCAAGAGACCAAATTTAATTTCTTTCTCACAACTTTAATTAAAATCTTCTAAGCCCTTCCTGCCTCTTTCCTGCCATGAGGTGTGGTTCTGCTCACAGGAGATATTAGCAAACTCCGGCTTATTAACGTGCCCTCCCTGAAAATGCTGTTTACACCACAGTCAAATGGCTGGGGAACCCGTCTGCAGGAAAGCACTCCAATCCTAATTAAGAGGAAAAAAAAACACAGAGCCCACCTTTGATGCATATCAGTGGCAGCAGCCATTCCCCATGCACTCGTGAAGCTGTTCCACAGCATGAGCTTCACAGGGCGTCCTTCCAGTGGAATTTACCATCAGATGTTTCTCCTTACCATCACCTGCGCCTCGCAGGTGCCAAGACACTACTGAAGGTAAAGAAAGGACACTGGCTGCACGAAATGAGCTGGTTTGTTGTTTTGTTTATTTTTTTAAACACACACAGAAATTTCAAAGCCAGTTCCACAGTCTAGGTCACAGAATCACAGAACGTTAGGGGTTGGAAGGGCCCTCTGTGGGTCACCCAGTCCAACCCCCTGCCGGAGCAGGGTCACCTACAGCAGGCTGCACAGCACCGCGTCCAGGCAGGGCTTGAATATCTCCAGAGAAGGAGAATCCCCCATCCTCGTGACATGATCTCCAGCAACCCACGCCTGGGTCTGTGTAGAGACACACTGCCTGCAGCAATGTGGGGAGGTCTGCCCCGCACTTGGGTACCAGGCTGGGGGAGAACGCACGGGACCTCTCAAACCCACCAGAGATGCGAGCAGTATGAGTGCATGGCAAAGTCTGACCAGCCTGTTGAAATGCATGAGCAAGAGGAAGAGTTGCACACAAGGCCAAGTTCTGGAGCGAGAGCTAAAAAAATAAATTAAAATGAAGTCTAATTTACTAGAGGGGCTCAAGAGGATTTTTGCAGTGCTTGTCACTCTCGCCAAGCCCTATAGGGCTTCTTTCGGGAGTTGGTGAGAGCGACAAGCACTGCACACTGCTGCAGAACCAACAGTCACAAGCAAATACCTATTCTACAAGCAGACACAGCTTCAGGGACAGAAACCAGGAACTGCAGAACCACCAACCCACCCCAACAGTGTTCCAAGCACGGACACGCTCAGGCAGGCCACGCTGCACCATCAGCCCTGCAATGTTATGTCCCTGAGGAACCCACAGAGTTTCTCAGATCTACATAGCAAAAAAAAGCCAATTATGTTGGGAGGCTAAAGGGAGCCTTGCTCCTAGATGAAACCATACGCCCAGCACCAGCCACCTGTGATCTTCTACACAGGGGCCATATCTCAGCCCAGGAGGGTCACCTTGAAGTCCTGGCAAGTCTAAGATGCAACTGAGAAGGAAGCAAAGGCCAGGTGAAAAAGATGACACGAACACCAACTGCCTGCCAGACAACATCCACAGAAGTAGCTGCTACCATGCCACCCCATACAGTGAAGGTCCAGACCTCTTTGCTGGAGCACCAGATCCTTCTCATTTCTCCAAGCCAGTGGGCTTCACCACAACTTCAGTTCAAACAGACCCACCACCTCCAAGCAGAGGTATTTTATCCCTGTGCAGGAGAGCTGACAGTGGTGCTCCCCACATCCTTCTAAAGGAAGCGTTTTGCTCACAAATACTCCCAAGATAGTTTTCCAAAAAAAGTTTGCTAAAGGTAGAAGGAAGGCAGGAGATTTGGACTAACAAAGACATCAAGAGCCCCGGTGGGGAGCATCTGCAACCATTTCCTCCATTCACCTTGTTTCTTTCACCAGCCTAGAACTGAACTTGGGAATTCATAAATTAAAATTAATAATAGTGTTGATCTATCCCCAGCTCCCAGAATGAGCATCCGTTGCCACCGTTTCCACAATATCTTCTCTGGCAGAGACTGTCACCCTTATTTCCATGCTGAAGTACTCTCACTGGCAGGCAGACCCCCCACATGAAGGATGTTGTCCCTCCAAGGGGGAGGGATTATGTCCCCCCCCCCAAGGCTGGACACAGCAGGAGCCACTTAATCCTGATGCAGCAGGAGATGGAGCTGCACTGCCTCAGTTATTGCTCTCACTCCCATTGCTCTCACTCCCACATTTCGCCTGTCCATTCTCATTCTGCTTGTAGCAGCCATCAGAAGATGAGTTCACATTCACTCCCACTGTGGCTGTATTTGTTGAAATACAAGATGCTTGCAAAAGCATCAGACAAAGCTACGCCACTTTTCAGCTGGGTACCACCACACACCACATCCTGGTGCTGCTGCAGACTTCACCTGGGAACCACCAAACTCACACAGACATCACCCAGAGGTGCCCGTGCTATTTACTTCATTCTTGTTTTCTTACAAAAAAACCTCTGGCATTATGTTTTCCATTTTAAAACCAGACTTTTTGGAACAACAAAAGGACAATTGTGCAACATCACTGGCAAAGTTGACAAACGGATGTTCAGTAAAGGCAATACTCTGCTGCAGGTGCAGAAATGCTGCTGAAACCAAGTCCAGCATCCTGCCACTGAGCTCCAGCATCAGGGCAGAAGCAAAAGCTCAGAAGCCCTTAAATCAGTGGGGTGGGACCTTCCCTGCAAAGGCCAAGTCTCACCTCAGGAGCTTTTTCCCCTGGCACATCTTGCTCTGTGTCAGTATTTAGTTTCAACAGATTCTCAAGCCTTGCATTAAAAAAAAACCCCACATATTATTATTAGGCATCAGATCGACAGACACAGAATCCACCCATCCCCGAAACAGTCGCAGGAGCTCATCAGGTGCCCCCTGGAGAGGGTACCTCCACACCAGGGTCTCTTCACACTGGAACGTACAGCAGACCTCAGCAAGCAGGACGAACAGGACTGTGTGTGTTCAGTGGTGTTACACAAGAGCCAAAAATACGACTCGCGCCGCCCCGACAGCCTTTCCCTGGACATCCAGAGCAAAGCCAGGCACACCTTCAGACAGCAGTTGTCTCTGTGGGTGAGGTTCACTCCCAGGGCACCTCCTGCCCTGGCGACACAGCTTCAGACACTGTCAGTGAGGCCAACGCTGCTTTAGATTGTTACATTTTAAGACAAACTGTTTTGTTTTATTTTATTTAAGAAAAGGAAGTCACTATCGTAACTCCCAGTATTTCACCTTTCTTAAACAAGCAGGACCTCCCTGGGAGCTTACAAAACTACCAATTCTAGGCGATTTGCTTTTCCACACCCATGCTCCAGTATCATCCCTTATTTCCCCACACACTATCCCCCACCTCAGGCTCCACAGAAGCAGCTTCTCTCCTTTGCCCACAGCCTGCCAACAACAGGATACTCCTGATTGTTTTAAGCTGCAAGAAACACAAGAAGCCACACGAAAAGCTTTAGATTCACTATTTGCTTGCATACTTCTCGTCCCCATGTAAGCTGAGGATTTCCTGAGACATGCAGAAAAAGCAGTCTTTGCTCATTGTTACAAGCCCTGGCTTTCGTAGTTCCAGGGTCTTCAATGCAAAACCAGACACTTACAAGCAGATGTTAATTCTGCAGAAGACCAGTTCTGAGTCAATCTCTGCCCTGCTGTCACCCCAGTTCTGCCTTCTGTAAAGCACATACATTTAATTTTCTATCAGAGAGGCAGCTAGCAGACACCTGATCTTCTAATTAAATGCACCCCTTCAGGTGAGAGCCACCATGTAATATGAGTCACCTGAGGTACGCTAGGACTGGTGGCAAAAATAAAAATAGGCACAGCTGACACCACACCGAGGAAGGCAGCAGCATTCTTGTGCACAGCAGCAAGATCAGCTTAATCACAAACGACAACTTCTGAAAGCCTTTACTTTGGATTCATCCTTGGCATTTTTCTAGGCCAGCTTGAAAACAAAAGCTTTGTCTTCTTAAAATGCAATTGCCTGAGGCACCTCTAAAAAAAGTGACATAACTCAGGTCTGAAAAATGCCTCCTGGGTTTCAGATTCTCCTAAGAGCCTCTTTGCTATTCAGCTTGATTCAGATTACCCAGATCAGCACGAATTCTGTGGATTTAGCCTCAACTACCACCACAGGTGTAACAAGAACACATTTAGGATTATTTTTTAGACGACACAAAGCTCTACAGTTATAAAAAAGAACTTGTTATTGATCTGAACAGTTCCTCCGTCCCTTTTCTCCAGTAGGTTTATGAACACTCTCCTATGACAGTTTTTCTGAATTTCACTCTGTTCAGCTAATTTCAGATTTTTTTTTTCCTAGAGTGTTTTTCTCGCTGGGTGTTTTCAACCTTTCCATCACAAACATCAAGCTGCGAAAAGAATGAGCAACTTGTTTCGGAAGCAAAACTCGGGCCCAGAAATTGATTCCTTGTTTCTTTCCCTCCACAAATCCTCTTCATTCCAGTAATTCTGCAAGCAGTGCCTTCGTGCTTCTTCAAACGCAGGAACACAACCTGCGCCAGGCAAGACGGTAACTGAACGTGAGGGTGCAAGGCAGGAAAAGCTGCAATTCTCTTCAAGACAGACACAGCTATTTCTAATACCTATAAGTAACACCTTGGATAACTCTACAGTATCTTTAGTGTACCAGAGATTTTTATATCCACAGGCCATTTTCTCTGAGTAGATACAAGTTTACTTCTAGGTCTGAAAACTCCTTACGCAGCCATCAGTAAAGAATCCAAGCCAAAAGAAGTTCCATTGCTTTTGTTGAGTAAACTGGGACAAGAAGAGCTGAAAGCTCTCTCGGTGCTGGGAGCGCGTTAGTCTTATTTTTCTGAACGATCAAGTCCCATCACTTATTCCACACAAATTGTTCTCTGTCAAGAGCTTTAATCTTCTCTTCGCAATCCCTAAATAAAACACCCTTCCAAAACTCGCTGCCTACTATCTGCCTTTTCTAAAGAAAGTGGTTCTTCAGAGACCCACCTTCTGCTTTGCCATTCCCCTGAAATCCATCTACAACATTAGCTTGACAGGAGGAAAATACCGGCAATCCTTCACAGGCACAGCACGGTGAGCTGCATCGTCTGCACTACCACGCACACCGCACGGAGAAAGGGCTCACACACAGCCGAGCCGAACGTCGCTCACCGAAAACAGCAGGCACACAAAGACTTCCAGGAATGTGACCAACAAACCCTGTGACAAGTTGTCAGCGGGAGCAGGCAGCCCAGCAGGGATGCTCCAGAGCCACACTGCCGGGGTTCAGCGGGAGGTTTCGCTCGTGGCACAGGCTCCTTACTCCCCTGGTCACCCACGGGGACGGGGAACATGCAGCCCTTCCCTCTCCACCAAGCCAGCACGCAGGCTCCTCACCCAGGAGCTCTGCTTAGAAAACAAACTCCTTCCCCACCCTGTACCTCAGCAGAAAACGATGCCAGGAGCCCACGGGAACAAATCACAGACGAAAGGACGGGGCAAAACACCCAGCGAAAGCACCACCTCCCCCTTCTCACCCGAGAAAGGGAACCACAAGCAGAACCACCTGTAGCAGAGCTCAGAAACCCTCCTCACAGCAGCGACAGTCCAGCGGTTCCGCAACACGGCCAACACCTTCCACCCAAGACGACGGCCGGCATCGCTCGATGCCGGGGGAACCGGGCTCGGCCCGGACACCGAGCTCCTCAGCAACCGAACCGCCAGCCCGGGCACTCGCCGTGCCAGCCGGGGAGAGAGCGGCCGCTGCCCATGCCGGCTCCCTTGCCAGCTCCGGCCGCTGGTCACCTCACAACATCCATCTGCAGGGGAAACACAGCACTCACTCGCTTGGTATGAAGTCAGAGGGTCTTTTTCTCCAGCCTCGGACGTAGGCTGAAGGCATCCGCGGTGCTGCCGACGCCGGTATCTGCCACAGCCAGGGCAGAAGGGCTGCGGGAGGGCAGGGCGGCTGCGGGCAGGCGGGAGAGCCCCGGGAGGGCTCGGTCGCCCCGTGACAGCCCAGATCCCCCCCACGCCGACAGATCCCCCGAAGCGGAGACCCCTCCTCACGGGCAGGGGTCAGGCTGCTCTCCAGACGGGCAGTTTCCACCTCGGCCCTCCACGCTCCCTCACCGCCGCAGGACCCCCCCTCCCAGCCCCGAGACCCGCAGCCACCCCGGAGCGGGAAAGGGGG